>OJQI01000771.1_pt1 | contig 15858 bp, 13 predicted proteins | sample 1598711 | NCBI WGS metagenome assembly OJQI01 (sample SAMN03922505, study PRJEB24848) | human gut metagenome | isolation source: stool sample | host: Homo sapiens | place: Germany | collected 2011-11 | reverse complement strand
TCTACACACTGCATATCGTCGGCAGCGTCAGATGTGTATAAGAGACAGGGGCAAGGGGCAAACAACCATCGGCGCCAGTCCTAAGCTACCATCGACAAGGTCTCTTTTTACGAATCATTTGAACCATTCAAACCCTTAACGCAATGAACAACAGCATCACGAAATAAAGCAGAACCGAAAGCGCCACCAAGGCAAAGTCTTCTTGACGACCACAGGCTATAGTTCCTTGGGACAGAGCAGGGCGGAGATATAGACGGTTCCCGCCACCATCAGGGCCGAACCCAGTCCGACATAGAAGGACGCGATGAAGGCGGAAGGTATCGCGGGACAGTTCCTGAGCAGTATGCCGAATGTGATCATAAACGCCATGATGGCGTATGACTTCACGGGCATCATGTGCCACAGCCTGCGCTTGTCAACTTCGATGCGACGAATGCGCCGCACATTCTTGAACAACATCTTGACAAACATGGTCGAAAAGAGCAGCAGGGTGACGATACTGCCGACGACCATCAGGACGGAGGTAGTCTCCAGGTCCATCCACGACACGACGCCGATACGACAGACGTTGAAGCCGGCAAGCAGCCAGATGGTCCCAGCTATGAGTGTAAGCGATTTGGTCTTCATTTCCTTCTGTTATTTGCGATCTTGCTATTCCTCCGAGAACACATCATGGGGCCACCAACGGGCCTGGATCGACCCTTCGGACTCAAAGATTTTGCAAAAGTAAGCATAATTCTTGACTTACAGACCACTCAGGACGGAAAACACCTACACGGCCAGGGAAAACACAACGTAACAAGATTGTAACACCATTGTCACAGAGAAGCAACATAAAAACACGAAATTTGCAGCCGAAAAGCAAGGGGCGCTGGCCGGCGACAGATCCGACGCCATCTTGCGCCAACAACGACACAACACAAAACAACGGTAACGAAAACAAAAGAAAATGGGACACACCAACAGCCTCATCCTCGCCGCCACCCTGATCTGCCTGCATGGCAGCGACGCATGGGCGCAGACGAGCGCCACGACACCACAACAGACGAGTACCACAGCTCCACAGGAGGATCGACTGCCCGTGAACATCCACGGAACGATACGGTCGAAGTATGAGTATCAGACGCAGGAGAACAAAGGACGCTTCGAGGTGCGCAACGCGCGCGTCAGCGTGGACGGCAAACTATCGCCCGTCATCGGCTACAAGGCGGAGATAGACCTCTGCGACGAGGGCAAGATCAAGATGCTCGACGCCTACACGCGCCTCAAGCCCGCACAGGGACTGCAGCTCACGCTGGGACAGATGCGCGTGCCCTTTACTATCGACGCCCACCGGTCGCCCCACCAGCAGTATTTCGCCAACCGGTCCTTCATCGCCAAGCAGGTGGGCAACGTGCGCGACGTGGGATTTGCCGCAGGCTACACGATCCAGGCGGGATTTCCCATCGTGCTGGAGGCAGGACTCTTCAACGGGTCAGGACTGACCAATCAGAAGGACTTCTGGACCAACAGCGTCAACTTCTCGGCCAAGGCGCAACTGCTGCTGCCCCACGGTTTCGGCCTCGTGCTGAGCACGCAGAAGATCAAGCCCGACGACGTCGACGTCATGATGTATGACGCAGGTCTCTACTGGCACGCCCGCGGATGGCACGTCGAGGCTGAGTATCTCTACAAGCACTATGCCCACGACGCCTTCCGTCCCGTCCACGCCTTCGACGCCTTCGTCAGCTACGACATACCCACGGAGCAGGGCCTCATCCGCTACGTCACGCCTCTGCTGCGCTACGACTACATGAGCGACCATAGCGACGGCAAACGCTACCTGGAGGGCAAGGAAAACCCGGAGGGAAGCCTCATCGTCAACGACTATCAGCGGTCGAGGATCACGGGCGGCGTGACGCTCAGTCTGAAGAAGCCCTTCGTGAGCGACATCCGAATCAACTACGAGAAGTACTTCTACCGCGAAGGCGGCGTGGCCCACACCTCGGAGAAAGACAAACTGGTGGTAGAACTGGTGACAAGGTTCTGAGACAGAACCCGATTTTTTATAAAAACAATATTTTTTTTGATTTTGATTTCCTCAAAGCAAAGGAGGACTACTAAAGGGACACTCATGGCGTGACGGCACGGCCACTGCCTCCTGCCGCCGCACCACGACAAAGGGTGCATCAGAACAACGGTCCTGACGCACCCTTTCTCATGCCTTGTGCTCTGAGGGGGAGGTTTAGTCCTCCATCAGTTTGCGGTAGCGCGTCTTCTTGATCTCGGTGTTGCCGAGGCGGCGCGCCTTGTTGATCTCGTAGTCGGAGTAGTCGCCCTCGAAGAAGACCACCTCTCCGTCGCCCTCGAAGGCGAGGATGTGGGTACAGATGCGGTCGAGGAACCAGCGGTCGTGGCTGATGACGACGGCGCAGCCAGCAAAGCTGTCAAGACCCTCCTCCAGCGCACGGAGCGTGTTGACGTCGATGTCGTTGGTAGGCTCGTCGAGCAGGAGCACGTTGCCCTCCTGCTTCAGCGCCAAGGCCAGCTGCAGGCGGTTGCGCTCACCACCGGAGAGGACCTCGCAGAGCTTGCCCTGGTCGTTGCCCGAGAAGTTGAAGCGCGAGAGGTAGGCGCGGGCGTTGACGTCGCGGCCTCCCATGCGGATGGTCTCGTTGCCCTGCGACACCACCTCATAGACGGTCTTCTTCGGGTCGATGTCCTTGTGCTGCTGATCGACATAGGCCAGGCGCACGGTCTCGCCGACCTCGAAGCTGCCACCATCGACCTGCTCCAGTCCCATGATCAGGCGGAAGAGCGTGGTCTTGCCCGCACCGTTGGGGCCTATCACGCCGACGATGCCGTTGGGGGGCAGCGTGAAATTGAGGTCGCGGAAGAGCACCTTGTCGCCGAAGGCCTTCGCCACATGCTTCGCCTCGATGACCTTGTTGCCCAGGCGCGGACCGTTGGGGATGAAGATCTCGAGCTTCTGCTCCTGCTCCTTCTGCTCCTCGCCGAGCATCTTCTCGTAGGCGTTGAGACGCGCCTTGCCCTTGGCCTGACGAGCCTTCGGGGCCATGCGCACCCACTCCAGCTCGCGCTCCAGCGTGCGGCGGCGCTTCGAGGCCGATTTCTCCTCCTGCGCCATGCGCTTCGTCTTCTGGTCGAGCCAGGACGAGTAGTTGCCCTTCCAGGGGATGCCCTCGCCGCGGTCGAGCTCCAGGATCCACTCGCTCACGTCGTCGAGGAAGTAGCGGTCGTGGGTGACGGCGATGACCGTGCCCTCATACTGCTGCAGGTGCTGCTCCAGCCAGTCGATGCTCTCGGCGTCGAGGTGGTTGGTGGGCTCGTCGAGCAGGAGCACGTCGGGCTTGGTCAGGAGCAGGCGGCACAGGGCCACACGGCGGCGCTCACCACCGGAGAGGTGGGTCACGGCGCTGTCGCCCGAGGGACAGTGGAGGGCGCTCATCGCACGCTCCAGGCGCGAGTCCATATTCCAGGCGTCGGTAGAGTCGATGATGTCCTGGAGCTCAGCCTGGCGGGCCATGAGCTTGTCCATCTTGTCGGGGTCGCTGTAGTACTCCTCCTGACCAAACTTCACGTTGATCTCGTCATACTCGCGCAGCGCGTCATAGACGCCGCTCACACCCTCGCGGATGTTCTCCAGCACGGTCTTCGACTCGTCGAGGGGCGGGTCCTGGGGCAGATAGCCCACGGAGTAGCCCGGGCTCCACACCACTTCGCCCTGCGTAGGCTCGACAAGGCCGGCGATGATCTTCATCAGCGTGGACTTACCCGCGCCGTTGAGACCGATGATGCCAATCTTCGCGCCATAGAAGAAGGAGAGATAGATGTTGTTGAGAATCCGCTTCTGGTTCTGGGGGATGATCTGCGAGACTCCCACCATGGAGAAAATGACTTTCTTGTCGTCGGTTGTTGCCATGTCTTGTTGTCTTGTTGTATTGATAGATGGTGCAAAGTTACGAAATTATTTCCACCCAGAGAGGGGAGGGCAGAAAAAACCCTTTGGCCGTACCACCGGATCGCCCCAGGCGCGGGACAAGGAGGGGGTATCGCCAAAGGGCGACTTGCCAGCACAGGGACCCGGGAGACTGGGAGGGAGACGCCTTTGTCTCCCTCCAAGAGCGGATCCAACGTGCTCCTCGGCGCGATTAGTCGATCTCGCGGAGGATGGCCAGCATGTGATCCCAGACCATCTGCACGGTCGGGATGAGGAGACGCTCGTCCGGCGTATGGACGAAGCGGAGCGTCGGGCCGAAGCTGATCATGTCGATGCCGGGATACTTCTCGGAGAAGAGACCACACTCCAGGCCGGCGTGGATGCCGAGCACCTTCGGGTCGTGGCCGAAGAGCTTCTTATACTCCTGGATGGCGATGCGCTGGAGCTCAGAGTCGGCGTTCATCTTCCATGCGGGATAGCCGTCGTTCTGGATGACCTCGGCGCCGGCGAGTTCGAAGCAAGCCTTGACGGCGTTGGCCATGTTGCGCAGATTGCTCATCACGCTGGAGCGCTGGCTGGAGACGAGCGTCACGGTGCTTTCGTCGCTCTGCACGCTGGCGATGTTGCTGGAGGTCTCTACGAGCCAAGCCAGCTCTTCCTCCTGGCAGTTGGTCAGCGGACCGTTGTCCACGGCCTGCAAGGCGAGGATGAGGTTGCGGGAGACGCTCTTCGGCATCACCTTCTGGGCCTCGCAGCTGTTGAGGGCCCACACCATCGTCGGATCCGTCACGTGGTACTCGTCCTCCACCTCGGGTGTGAACTTGTTCCAGTCGGCCTTCACCTCCTCCTTCTTGTCTGCGGGCACGCAGAAGACGATCTTGCCGTCGCGGGGGATGGCGTTGTGCATCTTGCCCGAGTTCCACTGGGCCAGGCGCAGATCCATCTTGTCCTGCTCCATATAGAGGAAGCGGGCGAGGATCTTGATGGCGTTGGCGCGCTTCTTGTTGATATCGTCGCCGGAGTGGCCACCGACGAGGCCCTTGAGGCTGCCCTCGAAGAAGAAGTAGCCCTCGGGAGCGTCCTCGCGCGTGAACTCATACTTGGCGGAGGTGTTGATACCGCCAGCGCAGCTGACGAAGATCTGACCCTCGTCCTCGCTATCGAGGTTGATGAGGTACTTGCCGCTCATGAAGCCCGGCTTCATGCCGAAGGCGCCAGTGAGCCCCGTCTCCTCATCGACGGTGAAGACACACTCCACGGGACCGTGCTCGATGTCGTCGCTGTCCAGCAGGGCCAGCTCGATGGCGCAGCCGATACCGTCGTCGGCGCCCAGCGTGGTGCCCTTGGCCTTCAGCCACTCACCGTCCACATAGGTCTGGATGGGATCGTTCTGGAAATCGATCTCCACATCGACGAGCTTGTCGCAGACCATGTCCATGTGGCTCTGCAGGATGACGCAGGGCTTGTTCTCCATGCCCGGCGTGGCGGGCTTGCGGATGATGACGTTGCCAGTCTCATCGACCTTGGTCTCCAGGCCGCGCTCCTGACCGAATGCTTTCAGGTACTCGATCATCTTCTCCTCGTGCTTGGAAGGACGGGGAATTGCGTTGATTTTTGCGAACTGCTCAAAGACGCGAGCAGGCTTTAATTCTACGTTTGCCATAATTTAGATTGCTTTTATTTTGGTTTCTAACCGAATTGTCGTAACTTTGCGGTCGTTTATCGACTGCAAAAGTAAGAAAAATGGTTGAGACTATCTTATATAGCATGTTAATAATTGCTATTGCGGTGCTCTTACTGTGCGTAAGAGTGCTTTTCGTCAAGGGTGGAAAGTTCCATTCCATGCATGTACACGACAATGCCTACCTCCGCAAGAAGGGCATCCACTGCGTCGTGGACCAGGACAAGGAGGCACGCCAGGCCAACAAAGCCTATTGACGCTGCTCGCACACACAACGACAACAACAAAACAAAAAAATAGATATGAAGAATGTTTTCAGCAAACTGGCCGTGGTGGCAATAGCCGCGACGGCGCTCATGTCGTGCAACAACCAGCCGAAGCAGAACGACTCCAAGGCTGAGCCCGCGACACAGAAAGAGGCCCAGGCCGGAGGCCAGCAGATCGCCTACGTGGAGATCGACTCCATCATGAGCCAATACACCTACTGGAAAGAGGTGACGAAGATCATGAAGGCCAAGGAGGCCAACATCAGCAAGACGCTCAACGGCAAGCAGCAGCAGCTGCAGCAGGCCGCCGCCAACTTCAAGCAGAACGTCCAGGCCAACAAATACACGCAGGCCCAGGCGCAGCAGATACAGGCCAGCATAGAGAAGCAGGCCCAGGACGCCGAGGCCCTGCAGCAGCGTCTCGGAGCGGAGTATCAGAACGAGGTGGCCAAGTATAACAAGGCCCTCGCCGACAGCGTCCACAACTATCTCGCTCAGTTCAACAAGGACAAGAAGTATGCCATGATCCTGGCCAAGAGCGGCGACAACATCCTCTACGCCGACAAGTCGCTCGACATCACCAACGAGGTGGTCAAGGGCATGAACAAGGCCTACAAGGGCATGAAGAAATAAGGATTACGTCGATCCGCCTCTACACAAGACACCCACGATAGCCAAATGGCCGTCGTGGGTGTCTTGTGTTATAGTTATCGATCGCAGCTTCACCCACAGGGGCTGGCTACTGCACGATCTTGAAGCGGACACGAAACTCGCGCTTCTCCTCGTTCCAGTTGGTGCCCAAGAGTTCGAAGCGGCCTATCTGCGCCGTGGACCGCACGTGCTTGCCGATGCAGGGGCAGACGTCGTAGTCGCCGATGCGCACCAGGCGGATGGCCTAGGAGGCATTGGCCGGCAGGCGGTCGGCATCGACGCCCTCGGGCAGGTGGTCGCGATCGGTAAACTCATAGCTGACGGGCATGTCGAGAGCGATGAGGCGGTTCATCTCCGTCTCGATCTCCTTCTCCTCCTTGCGCGTGGGCTTGTGGTCGAGCTTGTAGGTGATCTTGCTCTTCTTGCGCTCCACGTGGGCGTTGTTGCTTCTCTGCGTGCCAAAGAGGCGGATCATCAGTTGGTTGAGCAGGTGCTCAGCGGTATGAGCCGGCGGAAACTCCTCCTTGTTGTGCTCGTTGAGTATCGGTTCTTGTTGCATCATCATTTTTGTTATTTTATTATAGGTATGATTCTTGTTGTTGCCGACTGAACGCGGAGGCCTCCAGGGGGCTCATGCCCTCACCACGTCCACCACGTGGCTGCCCGCCCCGATGAGGTCGGGTCGCTCGGAGACGACCTTCTGATAGGCAAGGAAGTGGGCAAAGGTCTCGTCGCTCATCCTGTTGAGGCGCGTGCGCATATAGTCGGCAGGACCATCGGGCGAGAAGATCGTCACGCGCTGCAGTCCAGCCTGTCTGTCGAGACGGTCTATGTCCTCCAGGCGCACATAGTCGTAGAGCTCGCCCTCCTGCGTCTGGATATGGAAGTCGTGGTCCACGATGCCGCGCGCCAGAAAGTCGCCGATACGCTCCTCGTCGAAGCAGTAGGAGAGGATGCTATACTCGTTCATCAGGTAGGCCACGAAGATCAGTCCACCGGACTTCGTCACCCGTCGGGCCTCACGCAGCGCCTTGAGTTTCTCCTCCTCGCCGATGAGATGGTAGAGCGGGCCCAGCAGGAGCGTGGCGTCGGCCGAGGAGGATGGAATGAAGGCCAGGTCCCTGGCGTCGCCCTGCACCACGTCGGCCTCGGGATCGCGCTGGCGAAAAACCTCGATGTTGCGGCGTACCAGCTCCACGGCCTTCACCTTGTAGCCCTCGGCCATGAGGGCGGAGGCATAGCGGCCCGTGCCCGCCCCGATGTCGAGCAGCAACATCCTCGGACGCAGCAGGCGGCGCAGGTGGTACATGGTGGTCTCAAACTCCACGATGCCGTGACGGCGCTGCAGGCGCAGATCCTCGGGGTGCTTGTTGTAATGCTTCTCTATGTTGGATAGTGCCATGATCAGCTTGTTGTCGTTGCGGCCTTGATGTTCCTCACCACGCGGGCCGGATTGCCCACGGCGACACTGTTGGAGGGAATATCCTTCACCACCACGCTCCCCGCCCCGATGGTCACGTTGTCGCCGATGGTCACGCCGGGCAGGATCGTGGAGCTTCCACCTATCCAGCAGTTGTCGCCGATGGTGACGGGCTCGGCCCACTCGCGTCTCGTGTTGCGCTCCACGGGGTCTGTACTGTGGCAAGCCGTGTAGATGCTCACGTTGGGACCGATAAAGCAGTCGTCGCCGATACTCACCCGTGCCTCGTCGAGCACGGTGAAGTTGAAATTGGAGAAGAAGCGCTTGCCCACGAAGATATGCTTGCCATAGTCGCAATGGAACGGCTGGTTGACGAAAGTATCCTCGTCAGCACAGCCGAGTATCTCGCGGATCATCTCGTTGCGACGCCTGGCGTCGGTGGGGCAGAGGCGGTTGTACTCCCAGCACTTGTCCTGGCAGGCATGCAACTCCCTGAGGAGCGAGGGATCCGTGGCGAGATAGACCTCGCCACGCTGCATTTTCTCATATTCTGTCATCTTTGTTCTTCTGCTTGCTCTTGTGCTAATCGAAACTTATCTATTGAGGCTCTTAGCGCTCACACCTTGTAGCGGACGATGGTGGCGCCATAGCCCTGGGTGTGGAGCGTGATCTCTCCGTCGCGATCCCAGCGGTCCGTACGGCGCTGGCCCGTCAGGAGGTCAAGCCCCTCGTATTCGCCCTCGCCGATATGGAAGAAGTCGAAGGCGTGGGCAGGTATCCGGATCTGCGTCGTCCGTTGGTCTGCCGAGAAATTGACGTTGACGATCAGCAGTTCGTCGTCCTTCTTGCGCAAGAAGGCATACTGCCGCTGCGGGTCGAAGCAGGGCGAAGGAGCGTTGGCGTACATCAAGTCGAACAACTCGCCCTCACGCAGCGCCTTCTCCTCGTTGGCAAGTCGCAGAATCTGCTGGTAGTCAGCCTCCAACTGCCGCTGGCCTTCACCAAGGCTCGAACGGTCGAAATAACCCTGATAGACGGCCTGCACGGTCCAGTAGTCGAAGATCGTACTGCGTCCATCGACACCCGAGAAACCCTCGTGATCCATGCCGCGCTCGCCCCACTCCTGTCCGGCATAGACCATCACGGGATTGGTGCGCAGCCAGGCGCTCACCATCATTGCGGGCAGGGCCTTGTGGGCGTCGCCACAGAAGAAGTCGGAGGCGATGCGCTGCTCGTCGTGGTTCTCCAGGAAGTAGAGCATGCGGTCGCGGATGTCGTCCGTGGCCTGCCACTGGGCCGTGATCTCGCTGGCCGCGCGCTGCTGGCAGACCACACCCCGCAGGCAGTCGTACATGCCCACCTTGTCGTAGAGGTAGTCGAAGCCGCTGGCGATGTAGGCGCGATAGAGGGCGGGATTATAGACCTCGCCGATGAGGATGGCCTCGGGATGGGCGGCCTTGAGCCGCTGGGAGGCGTAGGACCAAAAGGCCGTCGGCACCATCTCTGCCATGTCGCAGCGGAAACCGTCCACGCCTTCGGCTGCCCAGAAGAGCAGGATATCGACCATCTTGGTCCACGTCGAGGGGATCGGGTCGAAATGGTGGCTGCCTCCTCCGGTGTAATCGACGCCATAGTTGAGCTTCACGGTCTCATACCAGTCGTTGACCCCTGGGTAAGGATGGAAGCAGTCGTTGCCCGTGCAGCGGGCAGGCCGTTCCTCATAGTCTTCGAGGTAGAAGGCGGGCTCCAGCGAAGCGCCGGGACAATAGTAGAAGTTGTTCTGCGGGTCGAAGTGCTTGGAGGTGTCGTCGTCCTGTCCAAGGTCACGCACGCCCTGGGGTTTGCAGATGCTCCTGTACTCGCGGGCCACGTGGTTGGGCACGAAGTCGATGATGACCTTCAGTCCTGCCTCGTGGGTACGCCTCACCAGGGCACGAAACTCCTCCATGCGGCGCGCCACGTCTTCGGCCAGGTCGGGGTCGATGTCGTAATAGTCGGCAATGGCGTAGGGCGACCCTGCACGTCCCTTCACGACCGACGGGTGCTGACGGGGAATGGCGTAGGCCGTGTAATCGGTGGCGGTGGCGTGGCGGATGACTCCTGTGTACCAAATATGCGTAATGCCCAGGCCGCGCACTTGGCGCAGCACCTGGGCATTGATGTCGTTCATCTTCCCCGCACCGTTCTCATCATAAGTTCCACCCTTCTTCCGGGTGAGGTTCTTATTGCCAAAGGTGCGGGTGAAGACTTGGTATATGAAGAGTCGCTTACTCGTTGACTCCATGAGCTTTCACCGTCTTGTCGATGCGGCCGATCATACCGCGGAGCGTCTTGCCCGGACCACACTCGACAAACTCGTCGGCGCCGGCGGCAATCATGTTCTGCACGCTCTCCGTCCATCTCACAGAGCTGGTGAGCTGGGCGACCAGGTTGGCCTTGATCTCCTCGGGGTTGGTGTGGGCCTTGGCATCGACATTCTGGAAGACCGGACACTTCGGGGCAGAGAAGTGCATGTTCTCAATGGCCTCGGCCAGCTCGTCCTTGGCGGGCTGCATGAGCGGAGAGTGGAAAGCACCACCCACATTGAGCACCAGGGCGCGCTTTGCACCGGCGGCCTTCATCTTCTCGCAGGCCTCGTTGACACCATCGATCGAGCCAGAGATGACCAGCTGGCCAGGGCAGTTGTAGTTGGCGGGGACGACCACCTTGCCGCCCTTCGTCACCTCTTCGCAAATTTCCTCCACCTTGGCGTCCTCCAAGCCGATGATGGCGGCCATGGTGCCAGGATTCTGCTCGCAAGCCTTCTGCATGGCGTTGGCACGGGCGGCCACCAGCTTCAGACCGTCCTCAAAGGCCAAGGCACCCGAGACAACGAGGGCCGAGAACTCACCGAGGGAGTGGCCGGCCATCATGCTCTTCTTGAAGTCCTCGTCGAGGCAGGAGGCAGCGATCACGCTGTCGAGGAAGACGGCGGGCTGCGTCACCTTGGTCTCCTTCAGCTGCTCGTCGGTGCCAGCGAACATGATGGAAGTGATATCGAAACCTAATACCTCATTGGCCTGACGGAAAAGAAGACCTGCAAGATTGCTCTGGGCGTTGAGCTCCTTACCCATGCCCACATACTGTGAACCCTGACCGGGAAATACAAATGCTTTCATTACTCTGATATTACCTTAATTACCTTAAATTTTTATATAAGGCGCAAAGTTATAGATTTTTTGTCAGAAAACGGTCATCCGACATGAAAAAAAATTCCAAAATTATATTTTCCAATCATAAATCAAGCGAGAAACGTCCACGGGAAATGGAAAGACGGACTTGGAAAGATGATTTTTATACCATAATAATATCGTGTATTCGAAAATAATGTGGTATCTTTGTCCCCACGAATGATCAAAGTTGAGCCCAAATATCTCTTCCTGGCACGACGGAGGATCCTGCGCCGCGTCCTCCTCCCGCTCTTCACCGTCCTGCCGACGGTGGCAGGGCTCGTGGGGTGTGGGGAGCAAGCTACGCAGGAGGCCGACCACTACAACGACCTGGCCTACTACTACCACTACCGCAGCCTCGACAGCACCACGGCCTATGCGCGCCGCGCACTCCAGGTGGCCCGTGGCGACGACGGCGTGATCGGCGAGTCGCTCAACAACCTGGCCTTCGTGGCCATCATGCGGATGGACTTCCCGCGCGCCAAGCAGCTCTGCGACTCCGTCAACACCATCACCGACGACCAGATCGAACTGCTCGTGAGCGACATCCTGCAGATGCGTATCTGCCAGCGAGAGTCGCGCAACAAGGACTTCTACGACTCCTACCAGCAGGCGGCCCAACGGCTGCGCCGCATCGACGAGACCTCCTTGGAGCTCACTCCGCGCCAGCAACGGAGGATGGTCTATGCGCGGAGCGAATACCGCATCGTGGCCTCGGCCTATTTTTATTATGTGGGCCTCGACCGCCAGTCGGCACAGGCCATCAGCGGGATGGGGGAGGAGGACCTTGCCTCCGACACGGCCCAGCTCATCAACTACTGGTACTGCTACGGAGCGGGTGGACTGCTCACCAAGGGGTCGAGGGAGGAGATCTACCAGCAGGAGTTCGACTGCCTGATGCGTGCCTACCGCCTCGCCATGGAGTCGCGCTCCACGTTTTGGATCGCCAACACGCTCCAGGCTCTCAGCGAGCATCTGCTGCAGCGCCCTGACGGACCGCGCCTCATGGCCGACAACCCGCGCGACATCCGGCTCATCAACACCGACGCCATGCCCGACAGCCTTTTGGCGGGCAATCTGGCAGAGCGGTCGCTCCACCTGTTCAGGCAGTTTGGCGACATCTACCAGAAGGCGGGATCGCTGCGAACGCTCGCCAACTGCTATTGGCAGATAGACGACTACCACTCGGCGCTGATCTGCCTGGAGAAGGCGCTCGAAGAGGACACCGTCATCAGCCGCGCCCCCGACCTCGTGGCCTCGATACGCGAGCAGCTCTGCATCGTCTATTCGGCCGTCGATGACAAGCAGGCCAGCGACTACAACCGCAACCTCTACCTCGACCTGCAGGACCAGACACGCCAGGACCGCTACTACGAGGCGCGCGCCGACCAGCTCGACCGCACCTCGCATTCGCTCAACCTCATGTTGGCCGCCGTGGGCTTCATGATCCTCCTCATGGCGGGCCTCCTCGGTCTCTTCGCCTATCTGCGCAACAGGGGAGGAGGAGAGGACACGATCGCCTCGCTGCAGGCTTCGCTCAAGCGGTGGAAGGAGCGCGACGAGGAGCACCAGCGGGCGCTGGACGAACAGCATGAGGAGGTGGCGGAGCAGCTGGCCGTGAGCCGCCTCCACGTCGAGGCCAACAAGCAGCGCCACCTGGAGCAGCGGGCCAAGGTGTCGCTGGTCAACAGTGTGCTGCCGCTCATCGACCGCATGCTGATGGAGATAAGACGGCTGGTGGAAGACCACGAGCCGGCCACGCTACGGGCAGAACGGATGGCTTATCTCGACGAACTGCTCCAGCAGATCAACAGTTCCAACGCCATGCTCACGGAGTGGATACAACTGCGGCAGGGCAAACTCTCCGTCCGCGTCGAGAGTTTTCCGCTCCAGCCGCTCTTCGACCTCGTGACCAAGGGTCAACCGGAGTTTCGGATGAAGGCGATCCGCCTCAGCGTCGATCCTACTGGCGCCTGGGTGAAAGCCGACCGCGTGCTGACGCTCTTCATGGTCAACACCCTGATGGACAACGCGCGCAAATATACGGACGAGGGAGGCACGGTGAGGGTCTCGGCCCAGGAAGCCAGCGACTACGTGGAGGTGAGCGTGGAGGACACGGGCTGCGGAATGTCGGAGGACCAGGTGGCCCACCTCTTCGAATATAAGCCCATCAGCGACGAGCAGGTCTCGGCCCAAGCCGTCGCCTCGGCGCGCCGATCCCATGGTTTCGGCCTCATGAACTGCCAGGGCATCATCAACCATTACCGCAAACTCAGCCAGCTCTTCACCGTCTGCACGCTCCAGGCCGAGAGCACGCCGGGCAAGGGGAGCCGCCTCTTCTTCCGCCTGCCCAAGGGGGTGGTACGACATCTGATCCTCCTGCTGCCGGTCCTCGCCTGCTGCCTGTCGGCCTCGGCCACGAAGCTCTCGCCGTCGCAGCAAGCACTGCTGCGCCAGGCCAGCCTCTACGCCGACTCGGTCTATCATAGCAACATCGCCGGCACCTACCGCAAGACGATCCGCCACGCCGACAGCTGCTGCGCCGTCCTCAACCGCTTCTACCGCACGGTGCGCCCCTATGGCTATCCGCTACTCTCGCTCTCGGCGCAGGGCAAGGTGGAGGTGCCGGAAGTGAAATGGCTCCACGAGGGCATCCCGGTCAACTACGACGTGATCCTCTCCATGCGCAACGAGGTGGCCGTGGCGGCACTGGCGCTCCACGAGTGGGAGATGTACCAATATAATAACAAGGCCTACACCCAGCTCTTCAAGGAGTCGTCGGCCGACCAGTCGCTACCAAGCTACTGCACGATGATGCAGCGGTCGGAGGCCAACAAGCATGTGGCCATCGCGCTGCTCGTGCTCCTGTTGCTGATCATAGGGCCGGCCTACTACTTCATGTACTACCGCCACCGGATCAGTTTTCTGCTGAGCGCCGACCTGGTGCGCCGACTGACGGAGACGCTTCTCTCCGACGCTCCGGCCATGGAGAAGCTCAAGGCTGCCGAGACCGTGGCCCACGAGCCGCTGCCAGCCGCGCTGCAGACGCTGGTGGAGGAGATCCGCACGACGCTGAAGACTTCCGCCGAGGTGGAGCTTGTCGGCAAGGAACGCATCCGGCTGCTGGAGGAGCAACTGGGGCGGTCCGAACTGGAGGACGAGCGGCTCCATCTGAGCAACAGTACGCTCGACAACAGTCTCTCGACCCTGAAGCACGAGACGATGTACTATCCCTCGCGCATGGCGCTCCTTCTCGAAGAGGGCGAGGGGAGGCTGCACGACATCGAGGAACTGGCGGCCTACTACCGCGACCTCTACCAGCTGCTCTGCCTGCAGGCCATGGGGCAACTGGCTCTCGTACCGCCTGCGGGGCGCGCCGTCAGTCTGGGTGAGGTTCTGCCCGCGTCGACGAGGGTGGGCGACTGGCCAGGTGGATCGCAGGCACAAGGGCGCAACGAGCGACTGGTAGGCGACGCAGAGATGCTGCGCTATCTCTTCGAACTGCTGCGCAAGGAGAATGGAGGGCGGCCGCTGGTGGTGGAGTTGGCGCGCAAGGGCGACGACTACCTCTTGCTGCGTATGGCCATCGAGGGACTGGAGGCGAGAGCAGAGGGGGCGGCGAATCTGTTCACGCCCAGCATGAAGAATCTCCCCTACCTGCTCTGCTCACAGATCGTGCGCGACAATGGAGAACTCACCAACCGCCGGGGCTGCGGCATCGTGGCCACGCGGCAAGACAATAAGACCTATTTAACAATTACATTGGCAAGATGGAAAAATTCAAAGTCATCATCGTAGAGGATGTGCCCCTGGAACTGAAAGGCACGGAGGGCATCCTGCGCAACGATATTCCCGAGGCGGAGATCATCGGTACGGCTGCCAGCGAGCAGGCCTACTGGCGCCTCATCAAGGACCACCAACCCGACCTCGTCCTCCTCGACCTCGGACTGGGCGGATCCACAACCGTCGGCGTGGAGATCTGCCGGCAGACCAAGCAGCAGTTTCCCGCCATGAAGGTGCTGATCTTCACGGGAGAGGTGCTCAACGAGAAACTATGGGTCGATGCGCTCGACGCAGGGGCCGACGGCATCTCGCTCAAGAGTGGCGAACTGCTCACCCACGACGACGTGATGAGCGTCATGGGGGGCAAGCGGCTCGTCTTCAACCAGCCGATAATGAAGCGCATCGTGGACCGCTTCAAAGAGAGCGTGGGCAAGCAACTGGCGCACCAAGAGGCCCTCGTGGGCTACGAGATCGACGAGTATGACGAGCGCTTCATGCGCCATCTCGCCCTCGGCTACACGAAGGACCAGATAGCGCAGCTCCGCGGAATGCCCTTCGGCGTGAAGAGCCTGGAGAAGCGACAGAACGAACTCGTGCAGAAACTCTTCCCCGAGGGTGGCCGCGGAAGCGGAATCAACGCCACGCGCCTCGTGGTTCGCGCCCTCGAACTCCGCATCCTCGACATCGACAACCTCTATCCCGATGAGTGAGACGCCTTCTGCCGAACGCCATAGCAGGGCGAAAGCTATCTATGGCCTCGCCGTCTTCCTGCTCGTGACGGCCCACGGCCTCGTCCTCTTTCTCTCGTGGCTGATCAAGGCCGTCAGACCCGACTGGCCGCTGCGGCCGCTGCTCTCCGAGGAGGGGGTGCCTGTCTCTTATACACATCTCCGAGCCCACGAGACGCT
>OJQI01000769.1_pt1 | contig 15883 bp, 9 predicted proteins | sample 1598711 | NCBI WGS metagenome assembly OJQI01 (sample SAMN03922505, study PRJEB24848) | human gut metagenome | isolation source: stool sample | host: Homo sapiens | place: Germany | collected 2011-11 | reverse complement strand
AAGCGGTAAAGGGATGGTATTCGCTGATGCGGCGCGAGCGCACAAAGCGTTGGATATCCCTATCCCAGCAGTCTATGCCTGTTTCGATGGCCTCCATGCTGAGCGTGTTCATCCATCGTTCGTCCACTTTGGTGTAACGCAGATGGGCATCGGGGAGGTTGTTTTCTATGTTTGTTATGTTTGCCACGTCTGCTACTTCGGTTTCCTCGGTCAACACATTGAAGCGAAAGCGGTAACGGGAGGTGAGGAAAGCGGTCACTTCCTGCATCAGGGAACATGATTTCGCTTTCTTGCCGGTGCCTTCCGAGAGTACCGGCGCGGCTTCCTTTTCAATGTTTTTCGAGAATACCGGCGCGGCTTCCTTTCGATTGCCTTCCGAAGATACCACCCCGACTTCCTTTTTAACATCTTTCGAGTGTATAGGATTCATAACCTTTCGAGCACCTCCCGATTGTGCGGCTTCTTTCTCCGTTTTTTCAATTAAGACTGTCGGGCATCCGGGAGCTTCGTTCCTGTTTTCCGGCAAATTGCCCTTGTCGTTTTCAGCCGGAAGAACCTGTGACTTGCTCACTTCCTTCACTCCGTCTTCATCGGACACAATGTAATGGTAACTGCCCGCCAGCGCATTCCCGTCGGTACGCGAAGTCCAGTTCACCACCAAAGCCACCCGGCCTTCGCGGATATCCACTGCCAGGTGCACACCGGGGATGGTCCGACAAAGCGGCATCAGTCCGTTGAGGGCGGATACGAAGTCACGGCGCGGCGTTCCGTCGGAAGGAACAGGAGCTGACAGGAATTTGCTTCCGAAGAAGACTGTTTTGAGGGTGGCGAATACATTCATGAGGCACTTTTTTTAGATTTGACGAACTACAAATATACAACATGAAAAAGCGTTTGTCAAGAGGGGAAGACAAATAAATCAAACCCGGGTACAGGATATGACGGAGCCTGACACAATGACATATATACGTGCAGGTTCATGCGTACGTACGTGTAGCTCGATGTGTATATACGTGTGGCCTGATGCCACCGTATGTGTAGCCCGATGCGTACGTACACACTTTACAAACAGGGGGATGTGTCAAAATGTGGATAATGCTGTCGTTTCGTTCGTAGGGGCAGGGTTCACCTGCCCGAAAACACAAAGCAAACTGTTTTCGGGCGAGCGAGCCTCGCCCCTACAGCTGACGATGGGATAGGTCGGTTTAGTTTTGGCACACTCCCATGCTGCAAAAAGACCTTGATGTTTTCCAAAAAGATGGTGATGTTTCTTAAAAACATCACCATCTTTTTTAAAAAGCTCGGCATGTTTTTTATGTAAGGGAAGATGGAACCACCCTCACTAAGCCGGTCATTCCTTTTTTTCCGTTCATCCTTACAGCTTAACCAAAACACATTATCAATCAATCGGTTAACAATGACAGAACATCCCCTCATTCCCCTTTCAGTCATGCTTCCCAAGCTACTTTTAAACCAGCCTTCAGCATTTGTCCCGCCAGAAGAAGTTTTACAGATGAAAGGAGGCTGAAAAGACGATACGACATGTCCATTCACTACCAAAGCTCCCACCGGCAGGACATTTCAACGGTAGATGAAAGGAGGAAGGAAGAAACAATATTTCCTTCCTCCGCTACTATGATATCTGCCGGCTTCTCATCAAATATTCGCCGTCGAGTCCTTCAGATTCCACTTCACACGATAAACCTTTACCCTTGGGATTGTGTCTAAAACACTGATAATGCTGTCATTTTGTTAGTAGGGGCGAGATTCGCTCGCCCAAAATAGCTTGTTTGTGTATTACTCCCAAGATCGTGACCGTTGGTTCGGACAGGCAAACCCTGCCCTACAGTTGATGATTTGATAGATCGGGTTAGCTTTGATACATCCCTATCAGACTGCGACAAAGACTTTTTAAATAATGCCTATATAATCTCAAAGCTTCCCTCCAAACGGATATCCGCCGATGAAGCCCCAACCATTACTTTGAAACTTCCCGGCTCTACACAAAAGTTCATATTCTTATCCCAAAGCCCTAAATCCTGCGGACGAAGTTTAAAACGAACGATTTTTTCCTCTCCCGGCTCCAAAGAAATACGCTCAAACCCACGCAACACTTTTGTGTAAGTCGTAACACTGCTCACCTCATCACGCAAATAAAGTTGTACCACTTCATCTCCTTTTACCTTTCCCGTATTCTTCACTCTGCAACTTATATTTACTTCACCCTGTACCCCTTGTTCCTTGGGAGTTATTTGCAAATCACTATAAACAAAAGAAGTATAGCTCAAACCATATCCGAAAGGATAAAGTGCACCATAAACCGAAGTACTTGCAGGGACATCCGATCCCGGTTTAAAAGGAAAGGCAAATGGTATTTGTCCTACTGATTTCGGAAAAGTCACAGCCAGTCTTCCACCCGGATTGTAATCTCCAAACAAAGCCTCAGCCACTGCCTGCCCGCAAAACTCACCGGGAAACCAGGCATGTAATATCGCCGGAACATTAGCCGCTGCATAATTAATGGTTGCCGCACGACCGTCAAGCAACACCAACACTACCGGCGTGCCTGTGCCCATCACAGCTTTCAACAACTCTTCCTGACGGCCAGGCAGCTCCAAACCGGTGCGAGAACGGTCTTCCCTTACCGTCAGTTCATTACCGCCCAGCACCATAATGGCAACTTCTGCATTTTGCGCAGCGGCAACCGCCTCATCCATCAGCCTGCTTTCTTCTTCCGTCTTCGGGAAATCAAGAATTTCACTTTCCGGGAAATGCGGGTCTATAATATCACAACCTTTCCGATAAACCACCTCTGCATCGGGAAGCATTTCCTTTATTCCCTGAAAAACTGTCTTTATCGGTGCATTGGCAGGTCCGTAACGGCAGATAAGTTGCTTCTTCTCTTCGGCATTCGGACCGATAACAGCCACCTTCCGAATCGATTTGGATAAAGGCAGCATCTCTTTCTCATTCTTAAGCAAGACCAATGACTGACGCGCTGCATCGAGTGCCACCGCCTGATGTTCTTTGCTATGTACTATCTTCTCGGCCAGTTTTCCATCACCGCGATACGGGTTGTCGAATAATCCCAGCCAAAACTTCACCCGAAGAACCTCCGCCACACGCTTGTCCACCGTATCAAAAGAAATCTTTCCATCGGCAATTGCCTTGCGCAAAGGAATTATAAACTCGTCGGGAGCGGTAAAATTAGTACGCACATTCAAACCGGCATTGACACACTGCGCAATACCGTCTTCGTATGTATCAGCCACCTTATGTTTGCCTGCAACAAACTCCACCGCCTCACTGTCAGAAACCACATACCCCTTGAATCCCCATTCCTGACGCAAGATTTCGGTCAGGAAATGATAGCTTCCGCTAATCGGTTCGCCATCATAATCATTATAAGAGCTCATCACGCCCAAAGCCCCTGCATCTTGGAAAGCTACCCGGAAAGGCTCCAGATAGAGCGTTCTCATTTCACGCGGTGCTACATGGGGATCGGTACGCGTTTGCCCATCGCGTCCGCCCACAGGAATACTGTAAACAGCAAAATGTTTGGGAGTGGCAACCAAATTATGCTTTTGAAGGGTAGTTACCATTTGTTTACCTAGTTGTCCCACCAGATAAGGATCTTCACCATACGTTTCCACACAACGTCCCCAGCGGGGATCTTGCGAAATATCCAAAATGGGAGAATAAATATTGGTATAGCCCAAAGCATCTGCTTCACGTGCCTCCACTTCGGCAATACGCGCAATCAGTTCTTTGTTCCAAGTGGCACCTTGTCCACACTGGGCAGGGAAATAAGTGGCACGGTCGTGACACAAACCACGTATACCCTCGTTTGTAAAGTCAACCGGAATACCCAAACGAGTTTCTTCAATAAACCACCGCTGGATAGCATGCTTCGTATCTACATGCCTGGTGTAGGGAAAGGCATACTCTGAACGAAACTTGCCGAGACCGTTATGCTCTTCATCAATATTTCCAATGCCGTCTTTCCATATTTCGGTTTTCCAGTTTTCTTGAGGCAACGCATCTTTCAAAATACGCCCCGAACCGTAAAGCGTGGCCATCTGACAGGTTTTCTCATCAAGAGTCATTTGACTCAACAAATCCTGCACACGGTCTTCCAACGGAGCCTTGGGATCTTCATAAATATCCATCACTCCATTCTTATTAAAGTCAATCCAGCCTTTATGGTAAATACTTTTTTGAGGGGATGCCGCACTCATCTGAGAGTGAGTACATAAAGCCAACAAGCCTAATAATACAATCTGGTTTTTCATAAGTAAATATTCTTTCGTTGTTCGATATGCGTGTTTTATTTTCAGTAACCAATCACTTATCTGCCCCCAACCATGTCCATTTATGCCAAATACCTTCCAACGGTCCTTGCTTGTGACTCTTCAACCACCATTTACAGAAACAGACCTGCAACAAGAAGAGCACAAACCCGATTATCAGACTAAGCGCATAGCCACAGTAAGGAGCGAGATACAGTCCGAACGGGAAATAAATGACAGCACCGGCAATAGACTGTCCGATATAATTGCTCAGACTCATTTTTCCATAAAAGCGAAGATTGGATACAAACTTCTTGAAGCCTTCCTTTTGATAAAGCAACACAAAAGATGCAACCAACACTACCGTGAATGCAAACTTCTGCCACATATCGAAAGCCGTCCCTACTGTTCCCCGAACAAGTAAGCTGTCACTTGCCATCACCAACTCTTTCAACTGGAACAACGGAGCAAATGCGATGGCAGAAATAATAAGTGCCTTCACCCAGAAACGTGTATTGGTTTCGGAAGAAACAAAAAGCTGCTTACGGCCGATATACAGTCCCATCAGGAACAAACCGGCAGTCTGCCAGAAACGTCCGGCACCCAATGCCCAATACAAACTCGCTTTTTGACCGTAAGTGATGTTCTTCCATAAGAACTCTCCCAAATTCCCCTCTTTCGTATAAGCCGCCACTTCCTGATACATTGCTCCTACCCCCAAATCGGGCAACGTATGCGACGGGTCGTACAAACTTACTATATAATGATACCATTCAACAGGTTGCAGTAAAAATACAATAGCTGTAACAAGAATGGCACAATCACTCCATTTGCGCACCACAAATAATACGACACCCACTACAACAAACAGTAATAGGACATCTCCTGCCGGGAAAAAAGCAGCATTGACAGTAGCAAAAACGGCTAATAAGACAAGACGCCAAAGAAAACGATAGCCAAAATCCTTCCCTTTCCGTTGCTGATTAGCCGACTGAATATAGAATGTAAATCCGAACAGCAAAGCAAAAATAGCATAAGCTTTCCCGGCAAACAGAGAAAAAGTAATGTTAAAGACTCCGTCATTCAGAATATTCAACCATCCGGGATCTCCTGTAGGATAAACCGGAAAGATAAAGTGTTCCAAGTTATGTACCAAGAGAATTGCCATCACAGCAAATCCCCGCAAAGCATCTACCACTTCGATACGTGGCAGTTTTTCTGATAATTGTTTTTCCATGAAATAGATATTGTTAATAAATAGATACAAGCAACAGATCCTCCACTTCGTTCAGAATGACAAAGTAATAGACCATTTCAGTCTTGACGCATTCTTTTTTTTCAATTGAGTGCAAAGATAACCTTCTTTTTCCAACTATTCATTCGCATAGATCAAATTCTTTCGAATGCATCTGCCTCATCCTGAACGAAGAAGAAACATACAGTCCGACAGTATGTAAAATTTAACTATTTACTCTTCCGCCCAAACTATTATTTTTCTACATTTGTTATCATTGAAACTTTAAATACGAAAGACATGAAAGCAAATCCTGTATTTAGTTTGTACATCCCTACCAAATTGATATTCGGTTGTGGGGAAATCAATAAGTTATCAAGTGAAAAACTACCGGGAAAGAAAGCATTGGTTGTTATTTCTGCCGGAACTTCCATGCGGAAATATGGATATTTGGAGAGAGTACTTGCCCAATTAAGACTGAATAATGTAGAAACACTGGTTTACGATAAAATCCTTCCCAACCCCATCAAAGAACACGTCATGGAAGCAGCCGCCATCTGCCGGGAGGAAAAGTGCGACTTTGTAGTAGGACTGGGAGGCGGAAGTTCCATCGACTCAGCCAAAAGTATAGCTGTTATGGCCTGCAACGACGGTGACTACTGGGATTATGTATCAGGGGGTAGTGGTAAAGGACGCCCTGTTACCAAAGCACTTCCCATTATCGCCATCCCTACCACCGCCGGAACCGGAACGGAAATGGATCCATGGACAGTGATTACCCACGAAACGGCTCAAGAAAAGATAGGCTTCGGTTGCCAGCTGACCTTCCCTACCTTATCTATTGTAGACCCGGAACTGATGGTTTCCATTCCCCCGCACCTCACCGCCTATCAAGGGTTCGATGCATTCTTCCATGCCGCAGAGGGTTTTATCGCCAATTGTGCAACACCCATCAGTGATCTTTACGCCTTAGAAGCCATCCGTCTGATCTACAAATATCTGCCAGTAGCCGTAGCCGACGGAAAGAATTTGAAAGCGCGTGCCAAAATTGCTTGGGCCAGCACCTTGGCAGGCATGGTGGAAGCCACTTCAAGCTGCACTTCCGAACATTCATTAGAACATGCCATGAGTGCTTATTATCCACAACTTCCTCATGGAGCAGGACTCATTGCCTTGTCTGAGGCATACTTCGAAACTTTCCGGCATGACTGTACAAAACGTTACATGAAAATGGCTGAAATGATGACCCAGAAAAAGAGCAACCGTCCGTCCGATTTCATTGATGCATTGATTACACTGCAAAAAGAATGTAAAGTACATTCTATCAAACTGAGCGAATTTGGTATCCAATCCGAAGATTTCCCCAAATTCCTGCAAAATGCAAGAGATACGATGGGAGGACTGTTCACTCTCGACCCACGCCCGATTACAGACGAAGAAATCCTGCATATCTTTAAAAATTCTTATAAATAATGGATAAAGAACTAGACCTTGCCGTAACCTGTTACGGCAAGGTAAAACCATTGAAATATGATTTGGTCCTCCTCCCTTGGGGAGCTACCGAACCGCATAATCTGCACCTGCCTTATCTGACAGACTGCATTCTGAGCCACGACATCGCACTAGATGCTGCAAAACTGGCAAAAACACATTACGGTATTCGTTGCATGGTCATGCCTTACGTCACTGCCGGTTCACAGAATCCGGGACAACGCGAGCTGGATTTCTGCATCCATTATCGCTATGAAACGCAAAAAGCGATTTTAAGCGACATAGTTGCCTCTCTATACGCCCAGGGATACCGCAAAATGGTCATTATCAACGGACATGGCGGCAATACATTCAAAAGTATGATACGTGACTTGTCACTGGACTATCCCGACTTCCTGATAGCCAGCAGCGAATGGTTTGCCTTTGTCCCTGCTAAAGAGTACTTTGATGAACCGGGTGACCATGCAGATGAATTGGAAACTTCTGTTATGATGCATTATCATCCGGAATTGGTAAATCTGGATGAAGCCGGAGATGGAAATTATAAGAAGTTCGCTTCGCAAATGCTGAATGAAAAAGTGGCATGGATTCCGAGAAACTGGCAAAACGTTTCGCAAGATACCGGTATAGGCAATCCTAAAAAAGCAAGTGCCGGAAAAGGGAAGAAATACGCCGAAGCAGTCGTCGCAAAATATGCATTACTGTTTGAAGAGTTGGTACATAAAGAACTTTATTAATGCCTCATCACTCAAGAAGATCATCTGACCTTTTTAAACGATGGTCTTCTATGTTCATATCACCTCCGCTTCTTCGTTATCAGATACATTTTCAGCTACCTTAGTTATACTTGCCATTTCAAAGTCCATACATATCCATATAAATATATGTATAACCATCGACTATGAAAAGAATAAATGTCCCCATGTGCCCATAAACAAACCACTCCCTGCACTATCTGCACAAGGATACTTCTCCAAATAATTTATTTCATCTCCAAAGGCTGAAATAAAATTCATTTAACAAAATAAAGAGATTTCCTTTATAGGATAAGTTCTACCAGAACTTCAAACAGTAACTTTAAAAACAAATCTATGAAGAAAACCTTATTCATGCTTTTTTGCCTGTTATGCTCCATAGGAGCCATGGCACAAAAGAAAACAATCACGGGTGTGGTCACAGACGCCACAGGTGAAGCGGTTATTGGCGCCAGTATTGTAGAAACAGGCACCACGAATGGTACAGTTACCGACTTAGATGGTAATTTTACACTTTCCGTAGCCAACGATGGCAGTATCAGAGTATCATTTATCGGTTATCAGACACAAACTTTAAGCGTAAAGGGAAAGTCAACTTTTAAAATAGCATTGAAAGAAGACTCAGAAATGCTCCAAGAAGTTGTTGTAACCGGATATGGCGGCAAACAGTTGCGCACAAAAGTAACCAACTCCATTTCCAAGGTAAAAGAAGAAACATTAAAACAAGGACTTTATTCCAATCCGGCACAAGCCTTATCAGGAGCCGTGGCAGGTCTGTCCGTCAGCCAGACTTCCGGTAATCCGGGAGCAGCTCCTACCTTGGTACTTCGAGGAGGTACTAATTTTGACGGTTCAGGTTCACCTTTAATCCTGGTAGACGGCCAAGTACGCGGTTCTTTAAGTGACATCAACCCGGCCGATATTGAATCCATGGAAGTATTAAAAGATGCCGGAGCCACCGCCATCTATGGCGCCCGAGCCAATGACGGTGTAGTACTAGTCACTACCAAACGAGGCAAAGAGGGAAGTACACGTGTAGAGCTTTCGGCCAAACTAGGCTGGAACTACTTCCACAACTCTTATAACTTTATGAATGCGCGTGATTACATTTACTGGATGCGCACTGGTTACATGAATGCTTACACGGGAGACATGAAACATCCGGACGGATCGGCCGTACAAGGATGGTCTTCACTGACCGGTCTGACCGGTGCCACTCCTTATGGAACAGGCAACAAATATTGGGCAGATGATGACAAGACAATCCCGCTGAATGGAAACGAAAACAGCCAGGCTATATGGAGTACCATGAAATATTCGGACGATCTGGCTTTCCTGCTCAACCAAGGATGGGAAACCATGACTGATCCTATTTATGGAGACCAACTGATTTTCAAGAATACAGATATAGCGGATTTCAATATCAATTCCCCATCTTTCTCACAAGACTACAACCTGAGTGTAAGCGGAGGAAATGAAAAGGGAAACTACTATGCAGGTTTGGGATACAACCATAGTGAAGGTACAGCCGTAGGAAACAAGTACCAACGTATCACTTTCACATTCAATGCCGATTACAAGCTGAAACCATGGTTAACCTCCAACTCCAGCTTCAACTTTGCAGATGCAACCTGGAACGATCTTCCTCCTACCCAAAGCGCAGAAGCCAACTACTTCTCACGCGTTTTATCATTACCTCCCACTTTCCGTGGATATAATGCTGACGGTGAAATGCTTTTGGGACCCAATTCAGGCGACGGAAACCAACAAATCAATTTTGACAAGTTTGTCCGTGACAACAATACAGACAAGTTCACCATGAACCAATCTTTTACCGCAGATATCATGAAAGGACTCTCATTAAAAGTGAACGCCATCTGGTTCTATTCAGAAGAAAAATATGAAGCTTTCAACAAAGATTATTTATCTTCTCCCGGAAACTGGGTAACCTCACACAGCACCTCGGCTTCCTACGGACGCACATTGGACCAAACTTATAATGCAGTGTTAAACTACAACTATCAAATAAACAAAGACCACTATCTGGATGCCATGGCCGGCTTCGAGTACTACGACTCATATTATAAAGGTTTCAGTGCCTCAGGATCGGGAGCTCCCAGTGACGCTTTCGGCGATTTGGAATATACCAGTGATGACAAAGGCAAACGCAGCATAGACTCCTCACACAGCCGCCAGCGTATCATGTCATTCTTCGGTCGTGTAAATTATGACTACCAGTCAAAATACTTGCTGTCTTTTGTTCTAAGACGGGACGGCTACTCCAAACTGGCCAAAGACAACCGCTGGGGTGTCTTCCCCGGAGTATCTACCGGATGGGTGTTCTCCAAAGAAAAATTTGCCAGTGAATGGGCCGATATCATCTCATTCGGTAAATTGCGTGCCAGCTTCGGTCTGAATGGTAATGTAAACAAAGATTTTGTAGGAAACTACACAGTACAAGGTGCTTATGCAGGCAGCAAATACAACGGCAACGCTTACTTCCTGTTAAACAACCTTCCTAATCCCTACTTGAAATGGGAGAAGTCAAGAACTTTCGAAATCGGTCTGGATCTAGGCTTTCTGGCCAACCGCATCAATGCCAATTTGACTTACTACAACCGACTGACCAGTGACAAGTATGCCAACATCACCATCCCGTCTACTTCGGGTGTTTCTTCCTTTACCTCCAACAACGGTAAGTTCCAGAACCAAGGCTTTGAATTCGAACTGGCATTCAAAGTTATCGACTCCAAAGACTGGAAATGGAATCTGAACTGGAACGGCGCATTAAATAAAAACAAAGTAGTGGCATTGCCCGACAACGGTCTGGAAAGAAACCGTCAAAATGCATTTCAAGTATATACCGGACGCCAGCTGGAGGACGGAAGCTATGAAAAAGCATGGGTAGGCGGTTATCAGGAAGGACAACGCCCAGGTGATTTGTACATGTTCGTAGCCGAAGGAATCTATCGTTCCGAAGATGAAATACCAGGAGGACTGATCGACTTGTCAAGTGGTAACAACGGCTCAAGCAACCGTCCCCTTTACGGAGGTGAGGAAGGATATAACAAACTGACAGCCAATCAGAAAGCGAATTCTCTCCGCATCCAGCCGGGTGATGTGAAATGGAAGGATGTAAACGGTGACGGCATCATCGACAATTACGACATGGTGAAAGTGGGCAACACTGTACCCAAATGGACAGGAGGTATCAATACTTCAGTCACCTGGAAAGACCTTACTTTATCAGCACGTTTTGACTATGCGCTTGGTTTCAAAGCGGTAGACTGGAAAACCATGTGGATCATGTCTTGCGCACAAGGTACTTATAACACCATTGCGGAAACCCACGACACCTGGTCACCCGAAAATCCCGGTGCACAATATCCTACTTATGTATGGGCCGACCAGTTGGGCAAGCGCAATTACTGCCGTCAATCCTCCATGTTTGCCTACAACGGTAACTATCTGTCTTTCCGTGAAATAGCCTTGTCATATAATCTGCCAAGCAACTGGGTGCGCAAAGCAGGACTAGGCTCAGTCATGCTCTCGGTAACCGGTCAGAACCTGGGTTACCTGACAGAAGCCAAACATTTATTCTCTCCGGAAAAGACAGACAACAATGGTGGATACCCATTGCCCCGCACTGTCATTCTCGGCGTAAACGTTTCTTTCTAAACTTATAAACTCTAACAGATTATGAAAAAAATATTCTATATCCTTTCAATATGTGTGATGACCATTCTCCAACCGTCCTGTGACGCACTGGATCTGGCACCGGAAGATTATTATGGAGCCGGAAATTTCTGGAAAGAAGCTTCCCAGCCCAAAGCATTCATGTTGGGTCTGCACGCCCAATTAAGAAGTTACTATGACATGTTCTACACCTTGGGCGAACTCCGCGGCGGCACACAACGTGTGGGCACCTCCTCGCTGAACACCAGCTTGAACTATGCCGATATCCGGTCACAGAATATCTCGGAAGATATTCCCGGCATATCCAATTGGAACGGGCTATACTCTCCCATCATGCAAGTAAACCATTTTATCCAAGAAGTAGAAAATGGGTGTACGTTTCTGGATGATGCAACCCGGAGCCGGTACTTGGGACAAGCGTATGGCATGAGAGCCCTGTATTACTTCATGCTATACAGAACTTTCGGGGGAGTACCTCTCATCACCAAAGTAGATATACTGGACGGCAAACCATCGGCAGACAAATTCTATGTGGAGCGCGCCACACCCGAAGCCACCATGGAGTTTATCAAAGCGGATATTAATAAATCCGAAAACTATTTCGGAAATAACACCTCTTTTGATGCATACGACTGGTCACGCTATGCCACTTTGATGCTTAAAGCAGAAATCTATATGTGGGCAGCGAAAGTATCCATCACCGGATTCACAGCAACCGGGGCAACCGATTTACAGACTGCCAAGACTGCCTTATCCGGGATCATAGGACATTTTGAATTAATGGACAACTTTGCCTCCATCTTCTCATGCGACAATAAAAAGAACACTGAAATTATTTTCGCCATGCCGTTTATAGAAGGTGAGGCCAGCAATGACGGAGGCAGATTCCTTTATCAGGATGCTGTATTTCTGGGGCAAGCATATGGTCGTAACGGTAAGGTGATTGAAAAAGATACCTTAAACTTGAAAGGTACCGGTGGAGTATTCCGTGACGAGTACACTGAAGATTTCTGGAAAACGTTCAAAGAAGGAGACAGCCGCCGTGATGCCACATTCATGGAGTATTACATGAAAAATGATAATGGCACGCTCAGCGAATTCGGATGCGTAATGAAAAAACGTATAGGTACAATCAATTCCAATGACAACCGCATCTATATTTCGGACATCCCCGTTTACCGCTATGCCGATGCGTTACTGATGATGGCGGAAATTGAAAACGGATTGAACAACCCTTGCGCTTCGTATATCAACGAAGTACGCAAACGTGCATACGGAGACACCTTTGAAGAAAACAAATACACGGAAGGCAGCTATGCGGAAAATGAACTAGCCATTTTGCAGGAACGGGACAAAGAGTTTGTCAGTGAAGGCAAGCGCTGGTTTGACGTATTGCGTATGCACGATGCATCCGGACGTTCTTTGGTCTTTTCTGCCAATGCCAACTATCCGGGCACAAATCCTATCCTCGGTACAGAAGAAGCATATAAAATGCTTTGGCCGGTTAATATCGGTACTTTGAATGTGAATCCGTTATTAACTCAAACTCCGGGATACGGGAAAAAATAAGCCAAATCCTCCTGTTTATTTTTCAGGACAGATGTTTTAACATAGAAAAATAAAGGTGTGTCGTGAGATACACCTTTATTCATTATGCATATAGTTGATAAAACATCAATAACACAGAAAATCAATAACTATTTCCGTTCTTTTGAAAGTTCCTCCAATGTTTTTTCCTCGTACCTGCAAATCGCCTCCTTATAATCCTCGGAAATCAATTTCGGTTCTTTGGTAGCCAGGTCATAACCTACCATCACCGTGCGGCACTCACACTTCACCTCATGGGTATCCGTAGTCACGGCACGCTGCAACAAAGTAAAACTCTTATGCCCCAAATGTACCACAGCCGTTTCTATCACCAGATGATCCGAGAAAAATACCGGCATAAAGAAGTTTGCATTGATATTGGCCACCACAATAGCCAGCTTACTCCAGTCGGCACTGCCAAACACATCTTTTATATAAGTAGTCTTTGCCAAATCATACAAAGAAAAGTAAACCGAATTGTTCATATGACCAAACTGGTCCACATCGCTGAATCGTATCTGCACCGGCATAGTATGCCTGAATTTTATATCCTCTGCCATAGTTAAGCTTATTAAAATCGTTCAAATATAACACTTTTCCCAGTAATTGAACCCTAAATGACAGATTATTCTTAATTTTGCTGCGAAATAAATGAATATGTAATTTTAATAACAATATAAACATGGATAAGAAGTATAGCAGGGAGACCTTATGCGTACAGGCAGGCTGGACTCCGAAAAAAGGCGAACCGCGCGTTTTGCCTATTTATCAAAGTACCACATTCAAGTATGACACCAGCGAACAGATGGCGCGTCTGTTCGATCTGGAAGATTCGGGATATTTCTATACACGCTTGCAAAACCCCACCAATGACGCCGTCGCCGCAAAAATCGCAGCATTGGAAGGTGGTGTGGGTGCTATGCTGACCTCGTCCGGCCAGGCTGCCAACTTCTATGCCATTTTCAATATCTGTCAGGCAGGCGACCACTTCGTATGCTCGTCTACCATCTACGGAGGTACATTCAATCTGTTTGGCGTCACGCTGAAAAAACTGGGCATCGAGTGTACCTTCATTGACGCCAATGCATCCGAAGAGGAAATAGACCAAGCTTTCCGCCCGAATACCAAAGCGTTGTTCGGCGAAACCATCTCCAATCCGAGCATCGATGTGCTGGACATCGAAAAGTTCGCACGCATCGCACACAAGCACGGTGTGCCTTTGATTGTGGACAACACCTTCGCCACTCCCATCAACTGCCGCCCGTTTGAATGGGGAGCGGATATCGTCACACATTCTACAACCAAATACATGGACGGTCATGCCACCAGTGTAGGAGGCGCCATTGTGGACAGCGGCAACTTTGACTGGGAAGCCCATGCGGACAAATTCCCCGGTCTGACCCAGCCCGACGAGTCTTATCACGGACTGACTTATACCAAAGCGTTCGGCAAAATGGCTTACATGACGAAAGCAACCGCCCAACTGATGCGTGACCTCGGCTCCATCCAGTCTCCGCAAAATGCGTTCCTGCTGAATCTGGGATTGGAAACATTACACCTGCGCGTGCCCCGTCATTGCGAAAACGCACAGAAAGTGGCCGAATGGCTGGAAGCCAACCCGAAAGTGAAATGGGTGAACTATTGCGGACTGAAAAGCAGCAAATACTATGATCTGGCACAGAAATATATGCCAAACGGCTCGTGCGGTGTCATCGCTTTCGGCTTGAACGGAACCCGTGAGGAAGCGATAGAATTTATGGACAGGCTGAAATTCATCTGCATCGTAACCCATGTGGCCGACGCACGGACCTGCGTACTGCATCCCGCCAGCCATACTCACCGCCAGCTCACCGACGAACAGTTGCGCGAAGCGGGAGTAGCTCCGGACTTGATTCGTCTTTCAGTGGGCATCGAGAATGTAAACGACATCATAGCCGACATTGAGCAAGCTTTACAATAAGACGAAGCGGATGAAAAGAATCATTATCATTGGCGCCACTTCCGGCATCGGACTGGAAGTGGCGCGATGCTATCTGAAAGCCGGCTGGCAGGTAGGCGTGGCAGGACGTAGAGAGGAAGAACTGGAAAAGCTCCGGCAGTCCGCTCCCGGACAGGTATGTACCCAGCGGATAGATGTCACCCGCGAGGATGCCCCTGCCTTATTGGAGCAACTGATTATGAAAACCGGCGGCATGGATGTGTTCCTGCTCAGTTCGGGCATAGGCAAACAAAATCTTTCACTCTGCCCCGATATAGAATTACAGACCGCAGCCACCAATGTTTCGGGATTCATACGAATGGTCAATGCCGCCTATCACTATTTCGAACAGCAAGGCAAAGGACATATAGCGGTGATCAGTTCCATAGCAGGCACCAAGGGACTGGGATCCGCCCCTGCCTATTCAGCGACCAAACGGTTTCAAAACACCTATCTGGATGCTTTGGACCAATTGGCGCACATGAACAAGCTACACATTTCCTTCACCGACATCCGTCCCGGATTTGTCGCCACCCCTCTGTTGAAAGATGACAAATACCCGCTGCTGATGCATGCTCCCTACGTGGCATCACAAATTGTAAGAGCCATCTCCCGAAGGAAAAGAGTAGCTGTCATAGACCGGCGTTATCAGATGCTGGTGTTTTTCTGGAAACTGATTCCCGGATGGCTATGGGTGAGGCTGCCTGTGCGGAACCAATAAAGCACTTAGCTCCCAAGCTGAGGCATTGCCTGACTAACCTTATTCGAACTAAATTCATATTTTTACCTGAACGTCTTTTCATTATCTCAAACTTATCACTACTCTGTCTCTTATACACATCTGACGCTGCCG
>OJQI01000763.1_pt1 | contig 15963 bp, 9 predicted proteins | sample 1598711 | NCBI WGS metagenome assembly OJQI01 (sample SAMN03922505, study PRJEB24848) | human gut metagenome | isolation source: stool sample | host: Homo sapiens | place: Germany | collected 2011-11 | reverse complement strand
GATACGCGCAAGCATGGGTATAACGGTAACTAGATATCTCCAATACGGCAACAATAAGCACAATGAAACCACCGCTTTTAGCAGAAAATTGCAAAATGAGTATATTTCTGGATATAATCTCAGTATCAAAGGAGCAAAATATACTTACGAGGCAACCCGATGCTGATTGATTTTAGTTTTTCGAACTTCAGGAGTTTCCGAGACGAGCAGTCTTTCTCCATGACTCGCGACGAAAGGTTCACGGAGTCCAACGACTCACGGCAGTCTCCAATCACAGCCATATACGGCGCCAACGCATCAGGAAAATCCAATTTCCTGAAGGCGATGTGCGCCATGCGTAACATGGTGACAAACAGCTACAGCCAAGGTGATGCGAACAGCGATATTCTTAGGGAACCATTCCTACTGAGAGAGAACCCATTTGAGGAACCATCGATGTTCTTCCTGGAGTTCACAGCCGAGAACCATCTAAAATACCAGTACTGGTTCCGCTATAACAATAAGCACATATTGGAGGAAGAGCTTACCTTCTTTAAGGACATGGGAGGACGTCTCTCCACTCACTCCTCACTGTTGTTCTCCCGCACCGGAAACGACGAAGTGAAATTCGGAGCCTCTTTCAAAGGACCTAGAGCGCAAGTGCGAAAGACAGTGGGACTCCGTCCCAACGCTCTCCTGCTTTCGGCGGCCGCCGCAGCCGGCATCGAATGCGTCCAACCTGTATTCTCGTTCTTCCAGAATGATATGGCGTATTGCGTGGCAAATGCCTTTGAACAGGAACAGCCCATATTGCTTGACCAATTCAAGAACAAGACACCTTTTTCGAAGCATCTGACATCTCTGATCAAATACGCGGATTTTGGCATCAGCGATGTGAAAAGCGTTCCGGCGAACATCCCCTCGGATATCTGGCATCAGTTCAAAGAGCAGATGAAGACTCAGATCGGAGCTGATGAGGGAAAGCTCGAGGAAGCATTCAACATCAAAAACGCAACACAGTTGCAATTCACCCATACCGGCGAAGATTCGTCCTCTGCCGGCTTCGGTCTGGATAACGAGTCCAGGGGCACCGTCGCCGCGCTGTCGTTCTTCTCGCTTGCCCTTCGTCAGCTATCAAGGCCCACGGTCACGCTTATCGACGAGATTGACACAAGCCTGCACCCAACCCTGGTAGCAGAGCTGGTGGCGCTGTACACCGATCCGGCAACGAATCCCCACGGCTCCCAACTCATTTTCACGACCCATGACGTGTCATTGATCAATCAGTCGGGTTCGTCGAACCGCCTACTGCAACCCGATCAGATATGGCTTGTGGAGAAAGACAAAGACGGCGCCTCGGAACTCTTCCCGGTAACGGAACTTGGTATTCGAAAGGAAGAAAACATCGGCAAGAACTACCTCAATGGTGTATATGGCGCCACACCGAACCCCAGTTTCCATACCGTGTTCGCACAGATCATGAATGGAGACGATGACTGATGGCGAAGAAGCGAGACGTTCCCGTGCATGGTCGCAAGTCCGCACGTTTCCACAGGGCACGTAAGAAGCGTTATCTTGTCGTAGCTGGCGGAGCTGTTACCGAAAAGCAATACTTCAAGCGGCTTGCCTCCATATATGACGTCGTCATCGAGTACCAACAGAAGAACGAAAGCCCTGAACATCTCGCAGATTTTGCGCGCAAGTTGAAGGAAGAGGACGAACGGGATATCTCCACAGATTGCTATGAAAAAATCTGGGTGGTAGTCGATGTTGACGACTTCCATGGCCACAGCCAGGCCGCGAAAATTTGCAAGGACAATGGAATCGAACTCATCATTTCCAATCCCTGCTTCGAGGTCTGGCTACTCGATCATGTCAGTGTCTGCCCACCGAGCTTCACACTGACATCTACTGTCGAATCGGCTGCGGCGAAAGCCGGCATTGTCGGAGGAAATCGCAACAAATACGTCAATGTTGAACTCATTGACAGCGAACATCTCGATGCCGCCATACGCAATGCGGAGCGACATAACACAGCGGGAAACAGACAAGGGCGCAATACGCTTGCACCTCATCACGAGCAGGAATACGCCCCTTGGACCGATATGCCAAAAGTAATCGAAACGCTGAAATCTAATAAACAGAGCTGAAAGGAGAAACATGGCTCTACCCATCCGGGTAAATTTCGAAAACCCCTTCATAGATATTCACACTGGACGAGGTCAAGGTAGCTGCACATTCGCAAATGGATTCGACTGCATCTGTTCATGCGCAGGTATCGCACACGCCCAATTACTCAGAATGGTCCTTACTCCCGAAAACAGTAAGAAACTACCTGACAAATATAAGAAGGCTCTTGCTGATAAAATCCAAACTGTCCAAGCCCATATTGTCGATATTCCACACGATAAAGCAACGGCAATCATCCATGCGCAGAGACAACCTGAGCGCGTGTTCTTTCTTTGCGAGGATATAACTCATCCCATAATTGATTATTGCCGAGTAATTGATATACCTCACTGGGCAAAAGAGAATTCCATGACGAGTCAGCAAGTGTCAAGACTTTGCGCTTGTGTACAAAGACACGGCATTGATTCTTTCAAGGATTTAGCCCCTAAAGCCGGCGAATATTTGTCCCAAGCACACGTACTTTGCGACATCGTAGCTTCTATCGCATTCGCGCTCAGCGAAGCCGCAGACACAATTCCGGATGAAGATACGTTTATCAATGCCTGCAAAGCAGCATTCACTCTCTCACGACGTAACTCACTAGGATTCGGCCCATCGCGAAATAGACATAGGAAAAACACAGTCGCAGCACGCAAATCACGGCAGGAAAACGATGATGAGGAAAGCCAAAAACGATACTCTGATGGAGACTCCATCTCAAGTAATCTGCTCACCAAGATTTTAATGGATATCAGCAAGGACGTTTACGCCCTACTGATGGAGTACAAACCCCAGACGAAGCAATTCCTCCAAGCGGTTCAGGCCACAGCAATATTGTTTTGCCCCGATCCGGATAGCCATAAGCTCACATGGGACGTGTGCTTCATTCCACTATTCCAAACGGAAATCTGTGATGACCTGCGTAGCAAGTTGAATCAAGACATCATTACTGCACTTGAATATGGGAAAACGGATATCTGGGACAACGGGGCTAGGGCATACTGGTAGGCAGAGCTGACTTGATGTGGCGCCTTGAAGACGCTGCATCAAGTCAGTTCTTCTGATTCGGCACGAGCATAATCTCGCCGTCGGCGATACCCTTGAGGTGCTGGCCGTACGGGCTCTTGCCGTAACGATCAGCGGACTCCATGAGCTGGTTGCGCGTGATCCAACCGTTCTCGAAGGCGATCTCCTCCACGATCGCGATGGGAAGACCCTGCGCACGCTGCACGGTACGCACGAACTCACCCGCCTCGAACAAAGAATCCATCGTACCGGTATCCAACCACGCGTAGCCACGACCCAACGTGCGCACGTTCAGCATGCCCGCATCCAAATACATGCGGTTCAGGTCCGTGATCTCCAACTCGCCACGCGGGCTCGGCTTCACCCGCTTCGCGTACTCGACCACGTGCTCGTCGTAGAAATACAGGCCGGTCACCGCGTAATGCGACTTCGGACGGGCCGGCTTCTCCTCGATCGACACGGCCTTCCTATCCTCATCGAACTCGACCACGCCATACCGCTCCGGATCATCGACATAATAGCCGAACACGCTCGCGCCCCCGCCGGACTCGGCCTTCGCGACCGCGCCACGCAACGTCGCGCCCAGGCCATTGCCGTAGAAGATGTTGTCACCCAACACCAGCGCGCACGGCTCGCCCGCGATGAACTCCTCACCCAACAGGAACGCCTGCGCGAGACCATCCGGAGCCGGCTGCACCTTATACGAGAACCGCACCCCGTAATGCGAACCATCACCCAGAAGCCGCTGGAAGTTCGGCAGGTCCTTCGGCGTGCTGATGATCAGGATGTCACGGATCCCGGCCATCATCAGCACACTCAGCGGATAGTAGATCATCGGATATTCTTCACGAATTTATGCTCCTCACCAATCACCCAGCTCATCCAAATCCTCCAACGGGATCGGCCAATCGATATGCAACTCCGGATCGGCGAGGTTCACGAACGTGTGCGCCTTCTTCTGCTCCAAGTCCGGTGCGCGTTCACGAGATACGTGTACACAGCACCGTCCTCCAACCCCTAGAAGCTATTGCCCATACCACGCGGCATGCATGGATGATAAGGGACACGAACCCCAGACATCCACGCGCGACGCCAAGCGGTCACTGGCCCCGCTGCTTATACCGTTCCTCGGTAGCGGCCTTCGCCGGCTCCCACCATGCACGGTTCCGCGTATACCATTCGATCGTCTGCGCGAGGCCAGACTCGAAGTCAGTATGCTTCGGAGTCCAACCCAGCTCGGTGCGCAGCTTGGTCGAATCGATCGCGTACCGACGGTCATGGCCCGGACGATCCTTCGCCCAATCGAACGCATCCTCCGCCTGACCCATCATCCTCAAAATCATGCGCAACACGGTGATGTTATTCTGTTCGCCGTCCGCGCCGATCAGATACGTCTCGCCGACACGGCCCTTGGTCAGGATTGTCCACACGCCCGAGCTGTGGTCCTCGGTATGGATCCAGTCACGAACGTTCAGTCCCTTGCCGTACAGCTTCGGACGCTGCCCGTCCAGGATGTTCGTGATCTGACGCGGGATGAACTTCTCCACATGCTGGTACGGACCATAATTGTTCGAACAGTTCGAGATCGTCGCGCGGATGCCATACGTGCGCGTCCACGCGCGCACCAGCATGTCCGAGGCGGCCTTCGTCGACGAATACGGCGAGCTCGGATGATACGGCGTATGCTCCGTGAACCGTGCCGGATCATCCAACGCGAGATCCCCGTACACCTCGTCCGTGCTCACGTGATGGTAACGGATACCATACTTGCGCACGGCCTCCAGCAGACGGAACGTGCCCTCCACGTTCGTCCTCAAAAACGGCTCCGGATCCGCGATGGAATTATCATTATGCGACTCGGCCGCGTAATGCACGATCGCGTCATGACCCGGCACGATCCTGTCCAGCAGATCCGCATCGCAGATGTCACCCACGACCAATTCCACGCGGTCCTCGGGCAGACCCGCGATGTTCTCCGGATTGCCCGCGTACGTGAGCTTGTCCAAAACGGTCACATGCACGTCCGGATGATGATCCACCACGTAATGCACGAAATTCGAACCGATGAAACCACAGCCACCGGTCACGATAATGTTCCTGGGAGTAAACGTCTCTTCAACCACACCCCCGATTTTACGACACAACATCTATTCCCATTACGCATGATGTTATATGCAAACTTTCCTGAAAGAGAAAACGTTTTATGTATATATTTCATACAACCTTTATCCAATGGCCCCGAACTCACGTTTGCATCCACTGAAAATTTTTGCAAACCCCTTTTCAATACTCCCCCACACCACAACTTGCAATCGTTACGCATTCCGCATCCACAAATCGCCATTCAATCGGGGGCTACCCCTGCAAAAAACAACGGCAAGCTTTTGCAAAAATCATTGTTATTGCAGCAACGATTTTCATTGACATTCTGCCATTTTCCACTCTTTAGCACTCTGCAAAAGGTATAGAATATACAGCATACGTTCGCAATAGAGCAAACGTTATCAGGGAAGATAAACCCCCGTCATAAGGGGCCGTCAGTAAGGAACAAAGGAGTCATGAAACATCGGAAACCCGCACCGACCTGGCATAGGCTGGGGCTGAAGATTAGCAAGAAAGTGGTGGTCGGCATCACCGCCGCGGCGACCGCCTTCGGCGGACTGGCAATCGCCAGCACCGCAGCACAGGCCAGCACCGATCGCGACAGCTACGCCGACACCGTTGAAAACACCACGTTCGAACAGGCGCGCAAGCATTACGGACTGGCGCAGCAAATGAGCGAGGGCGCCACCCTGCATGCATGGGAGTGGAGCTTCAAAACCATTGAGGAAAACATCCCCGCTATTGCCGAAGCCGGTTACACCTCCGTGCAGACCGAGCCGATTTCCGCTATTCATAACGGCGGCAAGGGCATGATCTTCACCGAGAACTGGTACTACGTGTATCAGCCGACCGACACCACCATCGGCAACTGGGTGATGGGTACCGAAGATGATCTGAAGAGCCTGTGCAACACGGCTCACAAGTACGGCGTGCGTATCATCGTCGATGTGGTAGCCAACCATATGACCGCGACTTGGGGCGCCATCGCCGATCGTTGGAAGAAGTCCGAGTACTACCACCACGACTGCAATGACGGTGATGTGCAGGATTGGAACAACCGCTATCAGGTGACCCACTGCAAGCTGCTCGGCCTGTATGACATCAACACTGAGAACACCGAAACCGCCAACATGATGCACGATTTCCTCGTGCAAGCGGTCAACGACGGTGTGGACGGGTTCCGTTTCGATGCGGCCAAGCACATCGAACTGCCGGACGAGTATAACGGCTCCCAGTATTGGAACATCATTCTTAACAATGGCGCGCAGTTCCAATACGGCGAAGTGTTGCAGGATTCCATCTCCCGCGATAGCGACTATGCAAAGCTGTTCTCCAGCCACAGCAAGAACGGCGGCGGCGTCACCGCATCCTCCTACGGCAGCAAGCTGCGCGGAGCCCTGAATTCGAAGAACCTGAACGCCGGCACCCTGTCCGATTGGAGCAACTCCGCCAGCCCGAGCAATCTTGTCTCTTGGGTGGAATCGCATGATAACTATTCCAATAGCGATAGGGAATCCACCGGCATGAGCGAGTGGCAGATGACCATGGGCTGGGGCGTGATCGGTTCCCGCTCCCAGACCATGCCGCTGTACTTCGACCGCCCGGTCGGCTCCGGCGGCAGCCAGCCGCAGTTCGCCGAGAAAAGCAAGCTCGGCGATGCCGGTGCGGATTCTTGGAAAGATCCGCAGGTCGTGGCGGTGAACCACTTCCGTAATACCATGAACAACAACAAGGCTTCGGAGTATCTGCGCAACTGCAGCGCGAATTCCTGCCTCATGGTGGAACGCTACATCAAGGACGGCAACTTCAAGAACGACGGCGTGACCATCACCAACATGGGTGATACGCAAGAGTTGTCCGGCACTGCCACCAACCTTGACGACGGCACTTACAAGGACCAGGTCTCCGGCGGTACCATCACCGTTTCCGGCGGCAAGATCACTTCCGGTTCCGCTCCCGGCGGCAAGATCAGTGTGTTCTTCACCGACAATTCCGGTTCGGTCTCCGCAACCCCGGGCGACAGCTCGTTCAAGACGGACACCACTACCGTTACCCTGAATGCGAACAATGTCACCGATGCCACTTACACCACTTCGGAGGGCAAGTCCGGCTCGTATCAGGATGGCGACACCATCACCATCGGCGCTTCCACGGCGATCGGTGACACCATCACCGTGAAGCTGCAGGGCAAGGATGCGGATGGCCAAACGGTCTCCGCAACATACAAGTACACGAAGAAGGATCCGGCCGCCACAAGCACGGCTTATGCGAAGAAGCCGAGTGCGTGGAGCAACCTGTACGCCTATGTGTATGTAGACGATTCGAGCGCCACCACTTTGAAGGAAAATGCGAAGTGGCCGGGCGAACCGATGACACAGGTCGCTTCGGGAGACACTTGTGGCAAGGATGGCGAGTACAAGTATGAGATTCCCGACGATCTCGAGGGAAGCAATACGCGCATCATCTTCAACGATGGCAATGCCACAAATACCAAGAAGTATCCTGCCGACACCACCGAAGGCGAGGATGCCGCTGGCCTCAAGATCGACGGCAATTACGCTTGGGACGGCAACACTTCGTCCGGCACCTGGGAGGCCCGCAATTGCGTGGTCATCCCGACCAAGTCCGTGAAGATTGATCAGTCGGATTACAGCGTGGACCTGTCCGAGGGCGTGGCCACGAAGCAGTTGACCGCCACGACCGATCCGAAGGGCGCGTCCGTGAGCTGGAGCTCGTCCAACAAGGACGTGGCGACCGTCAGCCCGAAGGGCGTGGTCACCCCGAAGAAGGCCGGCAAGGCCACGATCACCGCGAAGTCCGGGACCAAGACCTCGTCGATCACCGTGACCGTGACGGGCCAGATCCCGCCGGACCCGGTCGCGAAGAACACGATCTACGCTTCGAAGCCGTCCGGCTGGGGCAAGATCTACGCGTACGTGTACACGGGCGACGGCGCTACCGCGGCGAACAACGCGGCCTGGCCGGGCGTGGAGATGACCGCCCCGAGCGCGACCGACGGCTGCCAGCAGACCGACCTGTACAAGTACGTGGTCCCGGACGACCTCGCCAAGGGCGCGAAGGTGATCTTCAACGACGGAGGCAGCCAGCAGTATCCGGGATCCCGCCAGCCGGGCCTGGACTACAACGGCGGCATCGTGAAGTGGGACGGCTCCTCCGCGGCCCTGGCCGCGGTCGAGTGCGAGACCACCGTCCCGGTCACGTCCGTGTCGGTCTCTGGTGATGGCGTGAGCGGCGGCAAGCTCTCGCTGAAGTCCGGGGCGAGCGTGCAGCTGACCGCGACGGTCAAGCCCGACAACGCGACGGACCGCAAGGTCACGTGGACGAGCTCGGACTCGAGCGTCGCGAACGTGATGGGCACGGGCGTGGTCACGGCCGGTTCGAAGGCCGGCACCGCGACGATCAAGGCCACGGCGGGCGGCAAGTCGGCGTCCGTCCAGGTCACGGTCACGGGCGTGCCGAAGCAGCCGATGACGGTGTGGTACAAGCCGGCGTCGTCGTGGAAGACCGCGAAGGTGCATTACAAGGCGAACGGCAAGTGGACGGGCTCGGCCCAGCAGATGACCGCGGCGTGTGGCGGCTGGTACAAGTACACGATCCCGGACACCGCCGGCGGGCAGGTGCGCATGGCGTTCACGAATGGTTCCGCGTGGGACAACAATTCCGGCAAGGACTACATGGTGTCTGGCGACAGTGCCGCTGTGGCCGGAGGTCAGTCCGTTCCGGACGTCACACCAAACTGCACCATAACCAACAAATAACTGAAAACAGCTGAGGCCTGATTCCATATCCCAACGGAACCGGGCCTCAGCCTTACCTGAACAAATCCAATCCGATCAAGGAAGATGATGAAACAATCAGCAACGCTTGCTCGTCTGAGCAAGAAAACCGTGGCGTTCCTCGCCGCGGCCACCACGCTGCTCGCGGGTCTTTCACTCGCTACGGCCGCACCGCAGCAGGCCAGCGCCGCCACCCGTGACAGCTACGCCGATACCATCGGCAATCCGACGTTCGAGGCCGCCCGCCAGAAGTACGGCCTGCCGAAGGATATGAAGGACGGTGCGACCCTGCACGCCTTTGAATGGTCCTTCAAAACCATCATGGAGAACATTCCGGATATCGCCAAGGCCGGTTATACCTCCATCCAAACCGAACCAATCGTCAAAATCAAGGACAACCGCAAGCTCGGCACCGGCAACTGGTATCTCAACTGGTACTATGTCTACCAGCCAACCGACATGTCCATTGGCAACTATGTGGTCGGTTCGGAAGACGAATTCAAGGAAATGTGCAAGCTGGCGCACCAGTACGGCCTGCGCATCATCGTCGATTCCGTGTCCAACCATTTCACTTCCGATTTTGATGTGATCGAAGGCAAGTGGAAGAACAAAGCCTACTACCATGAGGACAAGCAGATCTCCGATTACAACAATCGAGAGGACTGCACCCAGCACAAGCTCTCCGGCCTGTGGGATCTCAACACCCAAGATGATACCGTCACTGAAGGCATGCATGATCTGCTCGTGCAGACTGTGGTCGACGGCGCTGATGGCTTCCGGTATGACGCTGCCAAGCATATCGAGCTTTCCGATGAGGTATTCGGCGGCAAGCAGTCCCACTATTGGGACACCATCCTGCAGAACGGCGCACAGTACCAGTACGGCGAAGTGCTGGAAGACGCCAATGTGCGTGAAGCCGACTATGCCGATCTGTTCAACAAGAGCTCCGTTGGCGGTGGCGGCATCACCGACTCCAGCTACGGCCATGAGGTGCGCAACGCCGTGCAGTTCAAGAATCTCGGCGCAAGCCATTTCACCTCGCATTCCAAGGTGACCGAAGACAAAACCGTGAACTGGGTGGAGTCCCATGATAACTTCGCCAATGGCGAGGCCAACATCCCGCAGGAGCTCTCCGACGAATGGATCAAGTACGGCTGGGCCGGTGTGACCGCGCAGAAGAACGGTATGAGCCTGTTCTTCGACCGCCCGTACAAGGACGGCGGCACGTATGGCACTGGTGGCGTTGGCACTTACGGTAATGGCAGCGGTCCGTTCACCGAAAACTCCAAGCTCGGCGACGCCGGCTCCGACCTGTGGAAGGATCCGGAAGTCGTGGCCGTCAACCACTTCCGCAACGCCATGGTCGGCGAAGCGTCAAACGTCTCCAACTGCGGCGATGACAACTGCCTGATGGTCGAGCGTTATGCCGGTTCCGCAGCTCAGGACGGCATGGTAGTGGCCAATGCGAACGGTTCCGACAAGAATCTTGCAGGCCAGTCCACCAAGCTGGCCAACGGCACTTATACGGATGAAGTGACCGGTTCCACCATCACCGTTTCCGGCGGTAAGGTTACCTCCGGCACGGTGAAGGGCCAGTCCATCGCGGCGTTTTCCAATAAGACCCGTTCCGGCAAGGTCTCCACCGCGGAAGCATATCCGAACAAGGGCACCATTCCTGGCGAATCTAAAACGATCACTCTCCGGTCCTATCAATCCACTAACACCACCTACTCCACTTCCGACGGTCAATCCGGTTCCTTCAAGGATGGCGACACCATTGAAATCGGCAGCAAGGCCAAGTCGGATGAAGTGGTGACGGTCACGGTGAAGGGCACTGGTGCAGACGGCGAAGCCATCAAGCACACGTACTCTTACACCAAGTATGGTGATCCTACTTACGACCCGAGTGACGGCACTTCCAGCCCGTGCGACAAATATTGCATGGAGTATATGGAAAAGAACGGTCTGGACCCGGATTGCTACATTGACGCCAAAGAGCCTTGCCATCCAAGGAATGTGACCGTTACTGCCATCAAGGTTTCCGGCGACACTTCCATGGATCTCGCTTCCACGCAGAGCGTGCAGCTCAAGGCGGATGTGACAACCGATCCGGCGGGCAAGCGTCCTTCCGTGACTTGGACTTCTTCCGACACTTCTGTTGCCACCGTCGATTCCAAGGGCAAGGTTTCCGGCCTTAAGGCGGGAACGGTGAAGATCACCGCCACTGCCGGTACGAACAAGAAATCCGACTCCATCACTATCACGATCACCGGCGTGAAGCCGGAAGTCTCCAACGTAATCTACGCCACCAAGCCTTCCGGCTGGAGCAAGATCTACGCCTACGTGTACAACGACACCACGTCCAAGAACAATGGCAACTGGCCGGGCGTTGAAATGACCCAGCTGACCGCTGACGATTCCTGTGCGAAGGCCGGCACCTACAAGTACGAGGTACCGGATCTGGGCGAAGGCAAGTACCGTGTGATCTTCACCAACGGTTCCGGCGCGCAGACCCCTGGCGCCAGCCAGCCCGGCATCGAATTCTCCGGCAAGGTCAGTTGGAATGGCTCTTCAAGCACGGTGACCGCCGTGAACTGCAATATTCAGCAGCCAATTCCGGTGTCTTCGGTCTCGATTTCAGGTTCCGGTGTGAGCAACGGAAAGCTGAGCCTGAAGTCCGGCGCGAGCGTGCAGCTGACAGCTACTGTGAATCCGTCCAACGCTACCGACAAGACGGTTTCTTGGACCAGCTCGAATAGTTCTGCGGCTAAGGTATCCGATGGCAAAGTCACCGCTGTGAAGGCTGGCACTGCAACGATTACAGCGACCGCTGGCGGTAAGACGGCTTCGGTCGTTGTTACTGTGGCCGATAATCCGGTCACGTCCGTGTCGATCTCCGGTGATGGCGTGAGCGGCGGCAAGCTCTCGCTGAAGTCCGGGGCGAGCGTGCAGCTGACCGCGACGGTCAAGCCCGACAACGCGACGGACCGCAAGGTCACGTGGACGAGCTCGGACTCGAGCGTCGCGAACGTGATGGGCACGGGCGTGGTCACGGCCGGTTCGAAGGCCGGCACCGCGACGATCAAGGCCACGGCGGGCGGCAAGTCGGCGTCCGTCCAGGTCACGGTCACGGGCGTGCCGAAGCAGCCGATGACGGTGTGGTACAAGCCGGCGTCGTCGTGGAAGACCGCGAAGGTGCATTACAAGGCGAACGGCAAGTGGACGGGCTCGGCCCAGCAGATGACCGCGGCGTGTGGCGGCTGGTACAAGTACACGATCCCGGACACCGCCGGCGGGCGGGTGCGCATGGCGTTCACGAATGGTTCCGCGTGGGACAACAACGGCGGGCAGGGCAAGGACTACCGAGTGAGCGGCGGCAGCGTCGCCGTGGCCGGCGGCCAGATGATCACCGACGTCACACCAAACTGCACCATAACCAACAAATAAACTATTGAGATTATATTCCGCCTGCAGAATGCTGCTAATTGGAAAATCTCTAGTTCTTGAGGGGTAAGAACGGAATTCTTTCGTTGTTATCCCTCAAGTGGTTCTGACGTCATTCACTATTTCAGCCGATAGTGCAAAATTTATTTTTAGAATTTAAAGATATTGCGTCATTGCAGTGTTACTGCATCACTGCTATTGCACTAACTGTCGTCAACAATGCCCCCGTCTATAGGTAATGAAAGAATGCGAAAGATGTATGTGCAGAGGAGGGGGTTACCTGTGTTCAGCAATGTTGATAAGCGCTTTCATATTGGTTATTCCTACTCTGCTTCTTTTAAAGAAGGTCTCGCGCGATAGATTTATGGAGCTTGTTCAAAATATGAGAATTGCATTTATCGGGCATAAGCGTATACCTTCTCGTGAGGGCGGTGTTGAAATCGTGGTCGATGAGCTGTCTGCGCGTATGTCGGCACGGGGGAATCGGGTTGTAGTATACAATCGCAAAGGTCATAATGTGGCAGGAGCCGAATTCGACGATGTCGTCAATGCTTCGGACAAACCATTCTCCTATCAGGGTGTTCATGTCGTTCCCGTAACCACATTCGATGCCAAGGGTATGGCCGCGCTGTCCTCATCCTTCTTCGCCACGTTGAAGGCGATTGCAGCGAAGCCGGATGTGATTCACTACCATGCCGAAGGTCCGTGCGTGATGCTCCGACTGGCGCATTGGGCGGGAATCCGCACCGTTGCCACCATCCATGGCCTCGACTGGCAGCGTGCCAAGTGGGGTAGGTTCGCTTCCACGTATTTGAAGTTCGGCGAACGTACTGCGGCCAAGTGCGCGGACGAGGTTATTGTGCTCAGCCGGAACATGCAGGAATACTTCAAGAACACGTATGAGCGTGATACCCGGTTCATTCCCAACGGCATAGAACGCAAACAGCTGGTTACGGCACAGGAAATCACCAGCGAATATGGTTTGCACAAGGATGACTACATCCTGTTCCTTGGTCGTATCGTTCCAGAAAAAGGCGTGCACTATCTGATCGACGCGTTCGGCAAGCTCGATACGGATAAGAAGCTGGTTATTGCTGGTGGGTCTTCCGATTCAACGGAATACTATGAGCAGGTTAAACAGATGGCGGCGCAGGACCCGCGTATCATACTGACCGGCTTTGTACAGGGGCGTATGCTGCAGGAGTTGTATAGCAACGCGTATATCTATGTGCTGCCGAGTGATCTTGAGGGTATGCCCATGAGTCTGCTCGAGGCGATGAGCTATGGCAATTGCTGCCTGACTTCGGATATCGCCGAATGTACGGAAGTGGTGGAGGATAAGGCTGCCTCCTTCGCGCATGGTTCCGCGGATGCGTTGTACAAGGCATTGAATGAACTAATCCGACATCCTCAGAAAGTCCAGAAGTATAAGAATGAGGCCGCTGATTTCATTACCGGCAAATACAGCTGGGACTCGGTGGTGGATCAGACTCTGGCTTTGTACAAGGGCGAGAAGGTCGGTGAATGATGCGCATTCTGCTGGTCAACAAGTACTTCTACCGCAAGGGCGGCGCCGAAACATATTTCTTTGCCTTGGCCGAAGGCTTGAAGGCGCTTGGCCATGAGGTGGCGTTCTTCTCCATGAAGCATCCCAATAACGAACCAAGTCGTTGGAGCAAGTATTTTGTCTCTGAAAAGGATTATGTGGGGGAGATCTCCGCATTCAAGAAGGTGCAGGAAGCCTCCACGCTGATTTACTCGTTCGAGGCGAAGCGTAAGTTCGAGGCATTGCTGGAGGAGTTCAAGCCCGACATCATCCATATGAATAATGTGCATCGTCAGCTCACGCTGTCGATTCTGGATGCTCCGTATCTGAAGAAGCACCATGTACCGGTGGTATACACGGCGCACGATTATATTCTGCTGTGCCCGGCCTACACCATGGTGAACGGCAGGGGAGAGGTCTGCGATGCCTGCTTGGACAGGCATTTCATGCACGCCACCAAAAACATATGCGTGAAGGGGTCCCGCGCGAAGAGCGCCTTGGCCACCATGGAAGCGGAATTCCTGAAATTCCACCATTCATATGACAAAATCGATCTGATTATCGCGCCTTCGAAATTCATGAAGAGTAAGCTCGATGAGGGAGGCTTTGCCGGCAAGACCGTCGCGATGCAGAACTTCCTGACCGATTCGCAGATGGCGATGGGCGCCCGGGTGGCGAATACGCATAAATTCGAGGATACGAAGGCCGGAGCAAGACCGTATTTCCTGTTCTTCGGTCGCCTTTCCAAGGAGAAGGGCGTTCTCACCTTGGTGAAAGCATTTATGCAGGCTGCGGGGCTCGCTCAGGGGAGTGCCAATGCGCAAAGCGATGATCAAGATGCCCAAGTGATTCCTGATGTATGGGATCTGCACATTGTGGGTGACGGACCGGAACGCGGTGCCATTGAACAGCTGATAGCCTCGGCTGGTCCGCAGGCCGTCTCGCGTATTCATCTGCTGGGATACAAGAGCGGCGAGGATCTGCAACGAGAGGTCGGCAATGCCCGCTTCACCGTGCTGAGCTCCGAATGGCGTGAGAACATGCCGTATTCCGGTTTGGAATCCTTGGCTGCCCAGACCCCGATTATCGGTGCCAGGATCGGTGGCATTCCGGAATTGGTGGAGGAAGGCAAGACAGGGGTCACGTTTGAATCGGGGGATGCTGTGGATTTGCTGAACAGTATGCGCAAATGTTCTGCAGTTAGTGCCTCGAGCTATTCATCCATGCAGCGGTTCTGCCGTGAATATGTCAATGCAAGATGTCTGCAAAATAAGTATGCATTGACATTGATTGATTTATACGAGAGGGTGATTTAGTGATGACGAAGAAACATAATAATCTTGGCCGGATTGTTCATCGAGCCTCAGAAGAAATGTATGCAACGAAAAAAATTGCTGAAGTGACTTCGTGGCCTGAAGCAATTAATACTTTTCGTGCGAAATTAGACATTCAGGTAATGAATCACAATGGATATAAGGAATCGGACGCGGTCAAGAAGCGGTTGCTTCGTAAGCACGAAACGGTTCTCAAGTATCTTGAGAACAAGTTCGGTGATTTTTATGCTGCATACGACTACCGGGCACCTCTTCCAGAGGTTGATCTGGCGTTAAAGAATAAAATCTGGATGTGCTGGTGGCAGGGGCTGGATAATGCTCCGGAAATCGTAAAGGCCTGCGTTGACTCTGTTCGGCGTAATGCAGGAAATCGGGAAGTAATTATAATTACTGACAAGAATGTGCGGGAATATGTTTCTTTTCCCCAGTGTATTCGGAGACGATATAACGAAGGAAGTCTATCTAAGACGCATATTTCGGATTTTCTTCGGCTAGAGCTTCTTTCACGATATGGTGGCTTGTGGTTGGATGCCACTTTTTTCTGTGCAGGTTCGCTAGATAAATC
>OJQI01000734.1_pt1 | contig 16351 bp, 18 predicted proteins | sample 1598711 | NCBI WGS metagenome assembly OJQI01 (sample SAMN03922505, study PRJEB24848) | human gut metagenome | isolation source: stool sample | host: Homo sapiens | place: Germany | collected 2011-11 | reverse complement strand
GTCTCGTGGGCTCGGAGATGTGTATAAGAGACAGTATTACAACTGTATTTGAATGATAGCGGTCGGAGATTCGACAAATATTGGCCGAGTATCCGTATCGCCGTCCGTAACGGCTATAAAATCACGGATGCAACGACATGGTGCGACTATATAGACGCTTTGCGGACATTGGGCAAAGACCTGCACAGCCCCAAATATGTATGCCCCGCAGACCTTAAACGGGAACATGACCGCTGTATAGCCAAAATCGCCCGCAGGGAAGCCGAGCGGGAAATAGCCGAAAACCTCTCCGCATATTTTCAGAAAGAGTGCGCCTACCATAGAGCCAAAGCCAAATTCTTCGGCCTTGCGTTTTCGGACGGACAGATCGTCGTTCGGGTGTTGGAGAGTGTGAAAGAAATCATCATGGAGGGAAAGGCCATGCACCATTGCGTCGGCACGAACGAATACTATAAAAAAGCCGATTCGCTTATTTTTTCGGCAACCATAGACGGCCAGCGCATCGAAACCGTAGAGGTATCCCTCTCCCAACTCAAAGTTATTCAAAGCCGGGGCGTATGCAACAAACAAACGGAGTATCACGACAAAATCGTGCAGCTTGTAAATGACAATATGCCCCTTATCCAAAAGCGCATTGCCGCCTAATTCATCAATCCGAACTATCAAGATTATGCAACCGAGAAATAGTTTTGAACAGCAAATAGAAGAGGCGGGGCGCACGCTCCGCCCCATCTCCGCCCGGCAGATACGATGGGCGTTCGACCGATGCTTCGTCCGCTACGGACGCAGGACGACAAAAGGCGTGATAACTTGCACCGAGTGCGGACACGCATGGAGGGACAAGACGGCGCGGAAGCATTGTATCTGCCCCTCGTGCCACACCCGGCTGACCATAGACGACAACCACCTGCGCCGGATTTACGACACGGCGAACTACGCCCTGTTTATGACCGTCCATAACGGGATGCAGGTATTACGCTTCGTATATCTGGCCTACTATGTCCGTATCGGAGAAAGAGCGAAATACATTCATTTCGAAGTCGTGCAGCGGTGGATCGCCCCGGACGGGCGATGCGCCACCCGTGCAAGACTCATAACGAACCGGCCTTTCTACAAGACGTGGGATTATACAACCTCGTTGGAACTGCGCCCCCATAAGCCGCTGTATAATATCCATCCCCGTTGTGTTCATCCCCGGCCGCAACTCCTGCCCGAACTGCGAAGAAGCGGTTACAACGGACAGTTTCACCATATCTCCCCGCCGGAAATGTTCTGCGCCCTGCTGCGCGACAGCCGTGCCGAAACCCTGCTTAAAACAGGACAGGTTACGCTCTTGAAACACTTTGCCGAGAATACCCGCACATTGGACGACTATTGGCCATCGGTGCGTATCGTCCTGCGGAACGAGTACGCTATTGCCGATACTGAAATGTGGTGCGACTATATAGACCTATTGCGCTTTTTCGGCAAAGACCTGCGAAATGCCCGGTACGTGTGTCCCGCCGACCTGCGAACAGAACACGACCGCTATGTCGTGAAGAAACGGAAATATGAGCAGGCATTGGCCGAAGAAGAACGCCTGCGCCGGGAATTGGAATGCGAGAACGAATACCGGGAGGCCAAAGGACAGTTTTTCGGGATCGACTTTACGGACGGTAAAATTCATGTCCGGGTCTTGGAGAGCATCGAGCAGTTCCGGCAGGAGGGCGAAGCCATGCACCATTGCGTCTTTACCAACGAATATTACCGCCGAGACGATTCGCTGATCCTCTCGGCCACGATGGACGGCAAACGATTGGAAACGGTCGAGGTTTCGCTCTCCCGGCTCAAAGTGGCGCAGAGCCGAGGCGTATGCAACGAGGACAGTCCGTACCACAAGCAGATTATAAAACTCGTTCAGCACAATATACACCTGATAGAAAATCGACTGACAGCATAATCAATCTTTCAATAATTAGAATCGGGGCGGCGAAAGCCGCCCATAACACCGATACCATGAAAACAGACACGAATAAACAGAACCCGACCCACGAAATCCGGCAGAACGGAAAAGCCGTACTCCGGTCGGATTGCGAGTGTTCGCTTCCGATGATTTTCAACAACCTCACGGGACGCAATATTCCGGATGCCCGACAGTATAACGATTATATAGAGTGCATAGCCATCCGGGACATAGGCTTTACCTACGGGGAAATAGAACTGGTCAAGAACGGAGAGGTAGTAGCCAAAGGACTTATTACGAAGAAATAAAATCGGGACGGCAACAGCCGCCGTTCAAACAATTATGAAAAATCGACAGCACAACGAAAAAACGGTAAGGGCGAATGCCGTCCTTGCCCAACTCAAAACCCGATACAAGGCAAGAATTTGCGAGCACGACCACACGGCGATAGTCGTATCGGGTATTACCGAAAAACAACTCTCCGACTTATGCCGGAGGTTGTATTGTTCCGGCATGTATAACGACACGGGACGGTTCGGTATAATCACCAACTTCGGAGAATATAAGTAACAATCGGGGCGGCTGCCGCCCCATAACACCGACTGCTATGAAAATCATCTATAAAGAGGGAACCCGCAAAACCCTCGCAGAATCGACCGGAGAAGTCCGTAGCGCAGTTGCCACAGCATTGGAACTCGTCGAGGGCAAGCACGGATTCAGAACGCCTTTCGAGATATGGCGTAACTGTAAATTAGTCATAACCATCGGACATAACATTTACACAACATTCATCGAGATCCGTCCCCCGGCTATGGCTTATATCAAACGCCGGAGTAATTGGCACAACCGATACGCTTACTATGCGGCCGGAACATTTCGGGGAAATAACGACAACGCGGAAGTAGAACTTATTTAATGGAGAACAACAATGAAAACGACAGAGGTAAACAAGGAATTGGTAGGTAGAAGGTGCGAGTGCATGTGTTTAGGTTCGATGGTTACGGGAGTAATCGAGGACATAACCGTTACGAAATATACGGCGGAGGTAAAAGTGCGTTACGACGAGCCCCAGCGCTGGGGTAACGAGGTTTTACACAGCGGTTGGGCGCATGGGGACAAGGACGACGAATCCGGCTCTTTGAAGTACCTGCGCCTGCTCCCCGAACCTGTCCGACCGGACTATGAAACACTTATCGTAACTTTTTGCGATCCTATCCGCACGCTGGAGCGCCGTATCTTCGACGATCCGCAGGCGTGGGGCGTATCGGCCTTAAAGGAGTGGATCGACGGCTACGAAAGCACCCGCTTTACGCAAATCGGCGACTGCACGGCGGTCGTAACCTCCGAATACAACATGGCGAGCGTGCGCGAATGGCTCGCCCGACATACCGAAATCGAAACCTGCAAAACGGCGTAACGATGGCACGGGAGAGAACCGACGACTGGATGCAGATGGCCAAAGACCTCGCCCGTGCCGAACGGGAACTGCAAATAGAACATTGGGTATATATCACGTTCGAGTACCGTGAATGCGACCGTTCGCGGGTTGTCCTGCACAAAATAGACATGCCCCGCAGGATGCTCGACCGCTGGCGGTGGCTCGTCGAGTGGCGCAGGGCAAAATATGTCTGTCAATATCCCCGTAAGGGCGTGCAGGTCTATTATTGTTACTACGACAAGCGGACGGGACTGCAAACCGGGTTCGGCTCCCTGCTCTCGTGCGTGGCAGCGGCGAAAGCGCAGATTACGAAAGTCGAGCGTAAAATAGAGGAATACGTTAGTTACATGAGCGGCAACGATCTGTTTTTCGACCCGACGACAGACGAAAAATTGCGCTGCGCCAAAAAGAAATTGGCGCAGAAAAGGGCAAAGTATGCCGAACTGTGCGCCCTGCTCCAAAGCGAGGTCGCCAAACATCGGGCCAATCCCGGTATCTGCAAACTGTTCCTCGGCTTTCGCAAGCTGGGCGAATTTACGGACATCCCGCAAGCCCGCAAATTCGCGGAAGAAAGCGGTGAAACAGGGACTTTCAACCTTATCGGCAACCGTTTTCGGGATAGTTGGTATCAGCCGAAATGTATCGAAGAAGCCGGAATTTGAATCTTGAAATTCGGCGCGAACACAAAATCGACGGTTTGAAACCGTCGATTTTGTGTTCGCGGAACGCCGCCCCAACAGGAGTAGGCATACCGGTCAGTAATTCCTATTGAGCCATTCTTTTCCGTGTAATAGACCACCTGCTGAAATTCGTCGATGGCGACGATTACCGGACGGGAGGCTTTCTCCAGATAACGGAATATCTCGTCGAGCGTCGCTTCCGTAGAGCGGATGTCGCTCAGTGCAGGTTGAAGCTGGGGTTACCCGCAGGGGCGAATGTTATGCCGCCTTGCAGGGATTTGACGCTGTTCCAGAAACTTTCGATGGCTTTTTTGCCGAAAGGCTTCAGGCCATCGACAATGCCCCGGTTCAAGGAAAATACCAGGTCGCGCAACGATCCGGTCGCATAAATATCGACGAAAAACGTATAATCTCCGGATGGTTGAAACAGTGCTGTATAAGCCCTACCCATATGGCGCGTGGAGATCAGCGCCAGATTATTGCCGTTGGCCACCTCCCGAATAAGATTTTCGCTCTCCTGTTCGCGGTCGCAGAAATACTCGGCGGATTCATAGCCGCTGCTTATAAAGGGATTTTTTCAGTGGTTACATACAGTCGTTTATTACTACGCAAAGACAATTATTATAAAATAATAATCAAACGTAAATCAAAACCGGCGCACAACGTTGCAGGTAAACTCCCCAGACCTTCATGGTCGTTATAATCCGCGTTTCTTTTTTGGCTGTGCAGCCAACTTCTTCGATACATCGGGTACACTGCGCGGCTGCGGCGTAATATCCTGACATCGGGCCTGTCTTATCTTTTTTGCCGTTTTTATCAGATCAAATTGAATTACCTGCCAGTCTTTGCCGAGCAGACAGACAGGATCGGGGTAAGTGTCGGCCTTTGTGAAATTTACAAAGTTGTCCAGCAACTCGTCCTCGTCGTGTTCCCACTCGTACCGTTTAGCATGCAGGCCAATCATTTCGGGGAGGGTATATTCCTTCAAAAGCCTGTGTAAGTCCCAGAAATCCTTTTTGCGGCCGCCCTGCGATACGACGTGCATCTTCATCGCTACGATGTCCTTCACTCCGGCCATGCGTATCCCGTCGATTACCTCCGCATCTTCGAGAAACGGGTCGCTGTACATCAGATCGACTTTGACATATTCATCCTCGGATTTACCGACATAGTAACTGCGCCCGAAGCTCACTATTGAGCTGGTATCGGTGCAGTGATAATACGGGAAGCGCGACCGCAGGAACACTTCAAATGTCCTGAAATCGAGGCTCCGGTACTCTGCATCGGTGAAAAGGTCGATGTCGTCCGATTTTCTGTGCCCATAACGAAGACTCAGGTTCGTACCTCCGACAAGGCGGAACGGGCTGAACAGTTCCTCCTGCATCAGAACGCCGAGCGTTTCCCGCAGTAACGGCGTTACCGTTTCGTAATGTAATCGCTTTATCTCTGTCATTGTTTATGACGGTATTTATACGGTATGCGGTACGAAAGATCGGGCTTGTAGCGTTCCAGCTCTGCACGATCCATACCGTAAAACCGTGCGATCTCCTGTTTTTCATTCTCATCGCCGCGTTCCATAACCCGTTCAAGAATTGATTCTTTACTGCGCCCCCAATCTATCTTGTCGAAATCGGTGTCCCAGAACAGCATCCGTCGGATGGCCGGAGCGCCACGAACGGATTCGTTCGCTTTCCGGTTCTTGTATTCGGCTATCTCGTAGTATGCCTGAAGCGTCAGCAGAAAGCCCTCATCATAACCGAGTGCCTTTTCGATCTTGAGGGCCATTTCGACTGTCAGCTTGCGGCGACCCGTAATAACCGCATTAAGCGTCTGTTTGTGTTCGTCGATAGCAGCAGCAAAGGCTCGCTGGCTGAGGTTGCGTTCCTGCAACTCCAGGCCGACGATCTTTCCCGGACGGATGCCCTTATACATATCAATTTCGCTTCTCATGGCTCTTTTTGCAAATATACACAATGTAAACGAAATTGTTTACATAAATATTGCCCTTTTTTATCGGCTCCCCGGATTATGCGTATCCGCGATGCAAATAATCCTGCTGCCACGACATTTTATCGGGTAACTCCTTTGCCCTTTTTAAGTCGGTTGGCCAGCTTTTTCGCCACGTCGGGCAGCTGCCTTGCCGGTTTTTCGGCAGTTGCCCCTGCGACCCCAAATTGCTCTTTCCGCTCCGGTGTCGCCGCCTGTGGCCTGCGGATATTCGGGTATTGCTCCCGGAGCAATTCTCCGGCCAGCTCCCGTACCGAGGCCATGATCTGTGTTTTTTCGTTCTCGGTCGTGGCTTGGGTCAATCTATCCGCCAGAGGATCGAATCGGTCGTGATAGGAGAAAAAATTGGGAAACTCGTCCTGTATCTCCGGAGCTTTGCACTCCGGCGAGGCAAGGTATAGCAGGCAACTGATGTCGTAAGTACGATCCGGGATATTCTCCGGTATTTCCCCTTTGTCGAATCCCGAAAGCGCAGCGAAATTGGCCAGCGTCGGGGACATATCGAATTGTCCGACGGTATCGCATATTCCAATCTCTTTTATGTCGGCATAACAGCCGGACGACAGACAGCCGAACGGCTCCGGTGCGGTGCGGAATAAGGTATTGAGGTCAATATCGGGATTGACTTTCGCTCTTTGTGCTTCGTCCGGAATTAGTTCCATCGTCCTGAAGAATGTAATGTCGAGCCGGGGATCGAAGAAATTGGCGGCAAAGAAATCTTTGTACCGTTTTTGCAGTTTCTCACCTCGCTCCGTATTATCGAACAACAATACGCCACGGTCGGTCTCGATGCCCGTATAGATCTGTTCCCTGCTCCTTTCCAGACCGGAATAACGCCAGACGGCTGATTGATACGCCATCGACTTGTTTAATGCCTCATGGGAATTTTCCGGCAGCAGCGGATCGAGACCGTTCTGATAGCAGTATATGGCCGGATAGAGCCGGCAGATGTTCAGCGGTTTCAATCCCTGCTCCTTGATGGCATTCCACAGTTTGCGCGGAAACATCGAGATATTCTCGTAAGGTTTCCATACTCGGTCGGGGTCGGCAAAACGGTAATGCACGAAAAAGCTGTTCGGGTAAGGCGTCAGCCAGTCATGGAGCATAACTTCCGTGTAGTGTTTGACAAAATGACCGAAGTTTTTATAATATCTCCCGTTTGCCGATACAGTCTGTGTCTTTCCTTCCGGCGAAAGCACCATATAAACGTCGCCCGGCTCCCGACGGTCGCCGGGGTTCATCGTTCTGTTTTCTTCTGTCGTTTTCATTTTCAATCGTAGTTTTAGAATTTCGGTTTCATGGAGGATTTGCGCTGCGGTTTTATGGGGCGTGTCCGCTCCTGCCGGGGCGTAAGATTCCGCAGGGTCAGCGATTCATTCTTACGATCGTAGCGAACCTCGCAATTCTCGAAGATTTTGGTATCCGTTTCCACGTTCCGTAAACGGATCGTTTCGCCCTCGTAGAGCCGTTTGCTGTCGTCGTAGGAAATCGGCTGGCGGAGCAGCTCGTCCATCTTTCGGGCGAATACATAAACATTGTCTTCGCACCTGATCCGATCCGGAGTGTAAATATCCAGTTCGGAATCGCTCTTAAAGGCATACAGGCACATATCCGCCGTGCGTATGTCGTGAGGAACCCATTGAATCGCCTGCGGATGATTCCTGACGGCGGCCTCGCCCACCTGCTGCGTGATGACCTCTTTCGGCACGAAGCGCAAGATATGCCCGTTTTTACGCGCGGCGTCCAAAGCTACTTCGTCCGAAATGGCTTTGGGACGCATTACGGTTATCAAAAAGTCGATTGTTTTAGGATCATCCTGCTCCCGAACCATTTGCAGAGCCATCGACGGCTCTGTCAGCGCACCGGCAACGCTGTAATCGGTTTTATCTTTTCCGTAGGTATTGTCGAAAGCCTCTTTGCACATCTCATAAGTCCGGTCGTCTTCGGGTATTCCGTATAAATTCTGCGGATTCTCTTTTACCAGATTCATATAAAGGTCAGGGCTTTTCATCGTTTCCGGGATAAACTCTATGGCATACGGACTGCGGCGTATGGCTTCCATGCACAACTCCGGCGTCTTGAGTTTTTCGGGAACCATCCGCAGGTAGGAGCCGTCATACCGTACCGCCGTTTCGCACAGTTCCTTATCCTTGAATTTTTCGGGAATATTGTAGAACAGTTCGGGTTCTTTGGTAAAGATCATCTCCGCCAGTTTCGGGGTCATATAGTCCGGATTCATACTGTCCAGAAAATGTTTGGTTCGCGAGTATCCCTCGCAACGCTCCAACAACTGCTCGTGGATCTCTTTGTAGGGAATGTACCGAAGTACCCGCAGGTCATAGCTCGAATACAAAGCCTCATGGCACATCTCCCGTGTCAGCAGTTCCGGTTTGAAATACTGAATGGCAGCAGGGTCGTTCACCATCGCTTCCCGGTACAGGTCGGGGGTATGCAATGCCTCCGGCACATAAGGAAGTGCATGGATGCTGGACCAAACGGCTGCCTTGCACATACGTTTCGTGCGTAAATATTCCGGTACGTCGTGCAACATAATCCCGTCGCTCTGTACCGCCGCCGTGCATACCGTCCTTGTTTTCCACCGTTCCGGCAAGGCCGTCAGACACGACGGGTCGGTGCGAACCCCGTACAGGGCAATGTGTTCATCCATCACCTCCGGTTCGATATCTGCCAGCAAACCTACCATATCGGCCCCTTCCTGCCGGTATTTTTTTATGCCTTCCAGACACACGTCGGCATAGGGAATGAATTGAAGGACGCTCCGGTTTTCGCGGAGTTTGGCCAGCGGGGCGTTCAGGGCCAGCCGGCACATCTGCGGGGTTTTCATCGCTTGGGGCACGAACTCCAACACCCAGCCGTCCTTCGTTACCGCATCCATGCACATCTGTTCCGTTTTGAGCCGGTCGGGAACGGAAGGCAAGGCCCACGCATCGTTTTTCACCGCTGTTTCACACAGAGCCTCTGTTCGGCGCTCTTCCGGCACGAACAACAGCGCCGGCCCGTAACGTTCGACCGCAGCCATGCACATCGAAGGCGTTTTCAACTCTTCCGGCACATAGTCGAGGGCATAATCCCAGCTCTGCACGGCCGTATAACACAGCTTTTCGGTGCGCATATCGCGGGGGACGTATCGGATATTTTCTCCGTCGATCTCGATGGCGCGGCGGCATACCGCCTCGGTACGCCGTTCCAAAGGCAGGGTCATCAACATATTATGCTTTTGTCCGCCCCGTTCGAGCAAAGTTATATCCCGTTTTTCCTGTTCTATCATAAGAGTTTCAAATTAAAAATGCCCGACTTTGGCCGGGCACTGAAGTTCGTTTGTGACTATTGCTCTTCGCCGCCCGTATCGCTGTCGTTCTGGAACGTAAAGTTCTTTTGTACTACCTGTCCCATGTTGTCCTCGATATAGACGTCGATGGTCTGCTGGTCATCGCTGCGGGAGGTGTAATAAAGGCGGAACGAGAAGCGCTCCAGCGGATAGCGGTCGTTGGGAAGAAATACCGTTCCGTCGTCCATCCGCAGCTCTCCCTTACCGTCGGGCTGGAAATAGCGGATCGTGTAGCGGGCGTCGGCATACTCCCCTTCACGCACCAGAGTACAACGTATCTCGGCGGTTTCGCCGACACCGATACGCTTGGGTACGGGCATCGTTTCCAGCGAGAAGCTGTACGCCTGCTGAATATCCAGATCCTTGTCGCAGGATACGAGCAGTCCGAGTGCGGCCATCGCCGCAAAAAATAACTTTTTCATCACTTTTCGGTTTATTTACATTTGTAATCCGCGAAGTCCATCGCGTTGAACAATCGTTTGTTGTTGCACCAATAGGCCAGCCGCCACGCCTCCCGCGAGGGTTTGGCGTCGCCCGAAAAATCCCGATACGGCTGTGCGAAGGGCACGCAGCCCAACGCCTTCAGCTCCCGAATACGTTCCAGTGCATCGCCGATGTCGTCGTGCACCAGCACATAGAAGAACAGTTTGCGAGGCGACAAGCCACATTTGACGAGCAGTTTTACGGCGTTATACACGTCCTCTTGTACGGCATGGCTGTCATAGGCCATCCGCAGAAAGCGCAGCCACCTGACCCGTGCGAGCAGTTCTGCGAGTTCCGGGTTGCGGGCGATACGCCGCGCATCGAGTCCTTGGTTGAAGTCTACTCGGACGCCTAAGCGGACGATCTTCTCGATCTGAGCGAGGCCCCATGCGGAGGCCAGCACGTTGTTGTCGAGCAGCACGGCCCGCTTGCGTCCGGCAAGGAACTCTTCGATGTCGGCATGGGGCCGGATAGCGCCCTCCTTGTACGGTACTACGCACCACGGGCATCGGTTCGGGCATCCGCGCGTGAGGAAGCCGTAGGCTTCGCCTACGCCGTAGAGCGAGTAATCCGGACACGTATGTTCGACCGCCTCCGGCAGTGTCGTCGTATAATCGCGGTAGCCCGTTCCGCCGCGTATCACTTCGCAGTAGTATTCATCCCGGCAGTCGGGCGTATGGGTAAAGACCTTCGACAAATACACTTTGTCGTAACGCCCCGCTCCGGGATCGGCAAATTCCACCGTATCGCCCCGGAGCTTATGCCACGCCGAAAGTTTCATCAGCGCGAGGTTCGGGAAATTGCGCCCGTCCACATCCACCAATCCGATTCGCATGGCCTCCTTACTGTTTTGAGGGTTCGGGTTCCCGTTCCAGCCGTGACCGGACTATGGCGACGTATTCCGGATTCGGCTCGATGCCGATGTAGTGCCGCCCCAGCCTGCGGGCGACAAGGGCCGTCGTTCCGCTTCCCAGAAAAGGATCGAGAACTACGCCGCCCGGCGGACACCCCGCCTCGATGGGCGTCTCGATCAACTTCTGCGGATAGGGGGCGTAGTGTTTTTCGTGGCTGATTTCGGTCGTAATCCGCCAGACCGTCCGTTTGTTCCTGCCTTGAAGGTCATTTCTGGATTTCGAACCTGTCGGATGTTCCGGCTGTCTGGATATTCTGTTCGTCTCATTCCCGGCATAAGGTTCGAACTGTTGCCGGAAGTCGTATTTCGGGGATTTGGTGAAGAAAAACACCTTCTCGAAATCCGCCGTAAAACGGTCTTCGACGGGAGTAGGTACAACTGAGGGCTTATACCATATTATCTCGTTGCGCAGTATCCACCCTCGCAGGATCATCATCTCGGCGAACAGCCCCGGAATATTGCACAGCGATTTGTGCGGAACCCGGTGCATCGACAGATCGACGCGCAGTGTTTTCAGACAATGGGCGTTTTTACCCGGCGGCCAATCGTCTGTGCGGTTGTATTTATTGAGTTTGCTGTACGAATCGCCGAGGTTCACCCATAGCGTCCCCGTACTTTTCAATACACGGCGGCACTCGTCGAAGATGCCCATGAGATGCTCCAAGAACATCTCGCGGGAGGGTTCCTGCCCCAACTGCCCCAGCCATCCGCCGCAACTGCGGCAGATGGCGTAATCGTCGAAATCGTGTTCGCACTTCTGCCGTCCGCCGAGCAGTATCGGAGAGAGTCCGTAATCCCTGAGCTGCCAGTACGGGGGCGAGGCTACGATACAGTCGATGAAGTTGTCGGGCAGCCGGCCGAGGCCGGAGGCCGCATCCGTATTAAAAATTACATCCGTTCGCATTGCGTCCGCTCTTTAATGTCCAGCCTCCGTATCGCTGTCCGGCACTTCGTCCCAGGGGTTGTCCTCCGGAATCTCGATGTCCGTCTGCGGGAGTTTCAGGGTTTCCGTTGTTTCTTCCTCATACAGTTTGGCGCACGAGGTAAAGGCCATAGCCGCTGTCAGCAGCATCGTGGCCGCGATCGCTCTTTTTCTCATCGTTAGTCATCGGTTAAAAGGTTGGATATTTCCGGGTCGAGCCTGCCCCGGTATTCGAATGTCTCTTTCAGCTCGCACGCCCTGTCGAGCCATTTGCGCCCTTCCTCCCTGCGGCCCAGCCGCGAGCAGGCAATGGCCTTCAGGTAACACGCCTCGGCCGATTCGGGCAGCGCGGAGAGCACTTCGTAAGCGCGGTCGTCATGGCCGAGCGAGAGCAGCACGATAGCCGTATTTCGGTCATGGTAAGGAGCCAATATCGTGAGGGCTTCGTCGTAGCGCCTTTCATCGAGCAGCTTCATGCCCCGCGCATAGAGCGTATCGGGTACGGTCGTATGGATCGTATCCTTCACCATGCCTACGCGCCGCAGGTCGTATTTGAAATCGACCGAGCGAAGCAGCGGATAGAGCCTTTCCCGGATATATTTATACTCTTGCGGATACCTGCCTCGCAGGGCCGCTTCGCGTCGGTCGGGATTCTTCTCCGCACCGAGCAGCGCAAGGATCGCCTCGCGGTGCGGCAGACTGTCCGAGGCGGCGATCAAGCGCCCCAGCTCCGTCCAGTTCTCGCCCACGGAGCGCACGGCGATCAGCGTATCGACCTGCCGCCCGAAACGCGCTCCCAGACGCCGTTTGAGCGACAGGGCACGCCCGCGGGCCAGACGCTCGTTGAGCGCGAGTGCTCCTTCCGGTGATGCCGAAGCGGTCAGCACGATACTGTCCACGTAAAACTCCCGTTGGTTTATCAGCCCGTCCATCAGGGCTTCGATGCGGGCGAGCTGAACGGCGTTGGTTTCCAGCGTGTCGATAATGTCCGATTTGCCGACTTCGAAGGCAAGGTAGTTGCGGTTTTTGACGACAGCATACTTCTCGATCACTCTGGTCAGGTAGCGCCTCGTGGTGTCTGCGAAGGTCAGCATCGAGGATATATTGTATTCCAGCGTATCGAGGGGCGGCATATCGTAACGGCTGCCGTCCAGCCCTACGACCGCTCCCGCAAGTGTGACGTGCATCGTCTTGCCTTCGCCTTTGGTCGGTACTTCCTGCGTGTAGTAATAGCTGATCTTCTCACGGCCATCGACGATGGAATCCAGCCGCACGCCATCCGGATAGGGATGCTTGACGAAACGCTCGAAAGCACGCTGCTCGGCAGCCGCATCGGGCTTGAAGATCCGCACGTATCGGTCGAACTGCCAGTAGTTGCGATCCTGCACGCGGCTGAACAGCCCGCCCCGGATACTGATCTGCTGAAGCGGCACGAGGCCGTCCGTCTTGTGGAGCATGGGCGTTACGGCCACGCTCTGACAATTGCCCTGCAACTGGCGCGGCAGCTCGATCACGAAGTCGATGCTGACCTTGCCCATACGCTCGGCGACGGTGCGCGATTGAGCCACCACGACCACCTCGTCGAGTTCGAGCGACATGACGCGCTCGCCGTTTTCGAGCGTAGTCGTAGGCAGGAAATAGACGGGTTGCAGGCTGTCGCGATGCTTGTATTCGATATACTGCGGTGCGGACTCCTTTTTCGGCTCCTGCTTTTGTGCTTTGGGCGCATAGTTCGCCCGTGCGCCCAAGCCCCGGCGCTGAAGCCTGCCCGTAACGGTACAACCGCCCAGCAGCAGGCATATGACGAGGCTGTGCAATAACATCTTTTTCATTGTTTCATAACTTTTTTCTTATCATAAGCCGAGAAGACGGGCCGACTACCTCCATGTAATCGACGCCCGTGCTTGTTGACTTTGCCCGTAAATGTCCGTAATCGTAAAGACGAATTCCGTTCGCTCGGCATAGGAAGAGTTGGCGGTAAAAATATGTTGTCCGGCTTCGAGGGTTACAGGACTGTCGGGGTGTAACATGGAACCGTCATACGAAACCCTGCAATTCGTCGAGGTCGTCGTATAACTTACGGTATAGTCGCCCATGTATTCGGTCGAACGGATGGTCAGCGTCATCGGGCTGTCCGAATAGAGAGCCGCCGAGGACATGGTTCGTATCATTGCGGAGAATTTCGGATAACGGGACGTTACCGTGCATTGCTGCTGTACGCTTTGGCCGCTGCCGTCGCTTACCCGCACCGTAACCGTCAGGTCGCCGGTGGCGCGGGTGTCGAGCAAGAAATTGTGGGTTCCATTGCCTAACATGGCTTCGTTGCCGCCGAGTCCTGTCCCTGCGGGAAATACGAAAACGGCCTGCGGATCGGAACAAGTGAAGGTAGAGATCGCGGTGTCATCGCTTCCGCTGATTTCCAACGTAAAAGTGGCGGGGTTGCCGACGACGATCGCCGAAGGCGGTGTCAGCGTAATATCGAGCGAGGGTTTTTCGACCGCCTCGGTCGTCAGTGTACGCCGGATCTCATAGTCATAGGCATCCCGCAGGACGAATGTCAGCACGGCTTCGCCTGCAACTGTCGGGCAGTATCCGATCCGTGCTGTTTTAGTTCCGGCTCCGCCGGGCAATGTGACGGGAATTCCGGTCGTCATGGCCATACCGTCGAATGTTATCGTACCTTCACCCTTCGCCTGTTCGACGGTCAGCGTGTAGCGACCGTCGGGATCGGTACTCTCGACCCTCATCTCGGTAAAGATATTGTCGCCCACGCTGCACGTCTGAGGTAGTTCCGTGAAGGCCACTCCGAGCGTCGAAAGACGCATATCCGCCGCATTGGCCCCCGAAATCATCACATCGAGGTTATAATGACGGTTACGCAGGATGTCGAAAGACGTCGTGGCGTTGCTGCCGGGATAGATGTAATAATCGACCTTACAGCCCGACGCCTCGCCTTCGAGATGGATGCAGGTGGCGTATTGCGGGGCGTTTTCGCGGCTGCGCTGCTGCGGGTCGGAGATACCCGGCACTTCGCCCTGAGCGTTTTCGGGAAGGTAAAGAACAACGGAGTAGCTGCGTCCGGAAAGAACGCTCTTCGGAAAGGATGTCACTCCGCCGTCTGCTGTGGGTTTGCTTTCAGCGAAGAACGGCACGCAGGACGGGACGCCCGTTACCTGACAGGATCGGAGTTCGAAATCCGTAAAGGCGCCGGCCGTCGTGACATTCAGAGTTAGTTTTGCCACACATCGTCGGAGGAGTATCGCGACATCGGTAGCCCCCGATACGGTGAAAGACTGCCGGCCGCTCATCGCAAACCTTTCATCGGTATCTCCCGATACATCGGGAACGTACATCGCTTCCTGCAATCGCAGGAGTGTCATCGGCCCCATGTCTTCCTTCGTATTGGCGATGGCATACGCTTCATAGCGGCCGTGGGCCATCGTCATCGTCCGCGAAGCATTTCCTGCGGTCAGATAGTGATGTTCCAGCGAACCCGTCTGTACGTTATGCAGGTAAAGGTTCACGTCTGCAATGGCATTTTCATCCTCCGAATTTCGTGTCGGAAATCCGTTGTCCGCAGCCGCAAAAGATATTTCCACCTGCGAAGCGGCAGCTTCGGGGGACTGCGGCCCATCGGGCGGATAGCAGCCGCTATCCTTCGTACAGGATGCGAACAGAAGCGGCAATAATCCTAAAAACAAGAGCTTTTTCATATCTCGATATTCTAAAACATATAAGAGAAAGAGGCTTCCAGCTTCGCCGGAGCCAGTGCGATACGGCGGTAATGCCGCAGAAAGACATCGTCGCCGGGCGGCGGTGCGGGATTCCAGCGCGTATCGTTCATGTAATACAGGCCGAGGCCGCCTTCGAGCGAGAAGTTCCACCGCCTATGCAGCATCCACGAATAGCCCGCGCTGGCACCTATGCCGACAGTCCAGCCGTTGTAGCGTTTGTTCCGGTTCCCGACGCGATACTGTGCGACGGCCGAGTGCACGCCCCAAAAGAAGCCGACGTGCGGCTCGAAGCGCCAGCGGCGTACACCCACGACGGCTCCCAGCACTTTGGTTCGCAGGCTTTCGGTCGAGATCGGGTTCCAGTATGCCGACGCTTCGACAGACCATTTTTCCGATACGGCCACATCTACGCCGGCATTGACGGTTCCCGTTGCCAGTCCCAGCGTATTGACGCGCACGGCCGTATATTGAGCCGAAGCCGCGTTCGCCACGAGGACGAACAGCAGCAGTACAAATAATCTTTTCATCATGTTTCTATGTTTGTTGGAATGAGTAACCGCCGCATCCGGCAAAAGGTATCGGCGGAGCGTTGAGAGAGGTTAATCGATCTGAAATTCGGGAACGACATTGCAGTTTTCCCATGCGGTAAAGGAATACTCCGGCTCCCGCGACAGCTCCTTGCGGGGATAGTGGCCGATGAAGTTGCTCCACCAGACGGCGACCGTTTTCCCTCCGATCCCCTTGAACGTGCATCGGCTTCCTATCGGAACTACGAACGCCTGTTTTTCCTGATCGATCCGGTACGCGCCGTCGCAACTTATCTCGACCAGATCGACATGGGTATAGATGTAGACGGCTTCCTGCACGAAGTCCACGTAGAGCG
>OJQI01000718.1_pt1 | contig 16661 bp, 13 predicted proteins | sample 1598711 | NCBI WGS metagenome assembly OJQI01 (sample SAMN03922505, study PRJEB24848) | human gut metagenome | isolation source: stool sample | host: Homo sapiens | place: Germany | collected 2011-11 | reverse complement strand
CGTCTATTTTCTCGCTCGGCGCTGAATGAAGGCGATTTATTCAGAGGTTCCCTAGCTGAGAGCCAACACAGAAAGAAGAAATCTGAATCTAAGAAAGGAAATCAGAACAATCATTCTTCAAATACTTCTGCATATTATAGGTACACTATTGCCAATAATGTACGACCTTCGCTCCGCCAGATTTTGCAAGGCAAGCAGGGCAGCACCTGGTTTTTGTTACCCCCTCCGCCGAAAGCGACAAAATTTCTTCGGCGTTTTCTTACAATTTCAAACAATTTCAAATCAGCGTTGACAGGTCAGTTTCAGTGTTACCGTTCACAAGGTGGAAAAAGAAAAAATGGTTGTGTGGTCAAAGTACTCCCCTGCTTTCAGGCGCGCAGACGGGAAATTCGCGTGATTGGGGGCATCCGGAAAAAACTGGGTCTCCAGACAGAACCCATGATGTGGCCCAATGGTGCTGCCGGATTTTCCCCGCCGCCCCTCATTTAGCGAGTTTCCCGTACAAAATTGGACACCGGGAGAGGTGGTTTCCACCTGCATCGCGATGCCAGTGGCGACGCAGCGGGCGTTTACTGCAGGCCGCAGAATCCCGATTTGTCCGTCAATCGCATAGTTGTGATCGTAGCCGCCAAACTGTTTGATCTGCGGAAAATTGCTGTCGATCCGTTGCCCAATCCGGGTATAGTGCAAAAAATCCATCGGCGTGTCAGCCACCGGCGCAAGGGTTCCAATGGGAATGGCATGCGGATCTGACGGCGTAAATCTACTCGCGTGGATTTGAATTTCCTGATCGTAAACAGGGCCCGTGTCGTAGCCGGCCAGATTGAAATAGCTGTGATTGGTCAGGCTGCAGATCGTGTCCATGTCAGAGGTCGCGTGATAGCGGATAATCAAAGCTTTGTCCTCCAACGCATATACAACGCGGGCACGCAAATTTCCGGGATATCCCTCCTCACCATCCCTGCTGAGAAGCGACAGACAAACTCTGTTGACGCCACATTCTTCAATCGTCCAGATGCGATGGGAGAAGCCGATGTTCCCACCGTGCAGATGGTTTTTACCGTCATTGGTCGCCAGGGCGTAGCTCTTTGCGTTCAGGAAAAATCTACCACCTGCAATCCGGTTTGAAAAACGGCCGATCGTCGCGCCAAGATATCCGTCCTGCCGCTCGTATTCTTCCAGCGTATCGTATCCTAAAACAACGTCGACCATCCCGCCATCCGAACGGGGGACAAACAGCGTATGAACCGTTGCGCCATAGGTCATAATCTCACAGGCAAGGTCCTTATTTTTTAGCATGATGGAAAAAACTTTTTCTCCGGAAGCGGTAATACCAAACAGTTTCAAATTCGGGCCATACATTTTGTTTCCTCCTACTGTTCTGATCCTTGCAAACGGCACAGCCCCGAACCGGCATCCCATTTGCGACCGCACGGTGTTGCTGTGGTTTGTTACACATTTTTGTGAATATGGGAAATTAACCTATTCCCCCGCTGAGATCGCAAATAAATGCGTTTGACAAAACCCTGTCAGACATGGTATTATGTAAAAAATACGTAAATATGAAAGATGATTCTGCTTTGAAGGTCACCATTAAGGACATCGCAGCGCTTTCCGGCGTCTCGATCGCCACGGTTTCCCACGTTTTAAATAAAACGCGCTATGTGAGCCCGGAGCTAATCTCACGTGTTGAGGCGGCAATCAAGGAGACCGGATATGATGTAAAGGCGGACGGCCATGAATGCCAGCTTCGTGTGGGCAGGCTGTCGGAAATCGCCTACGTCTTCCCCTATATGGACAGCACAACTTATATGCACATCGGCAGCGTTATGTCCAATTTGTTTGCGAGAAATGGCTATACGCTATCCGCCTATCCCACCTCAGACGACCCTGTAAGGGAGAGACGGATATTGACAGATCTGCTGGCAAATAAACGCATTGCTGGAATTGTATTGGTGCCGATCAATGAAAATTCTAAACAATATAAGTCGTTGCTGAACTCGAACATACCGCTGGTTTGTCTCAATCGCACCATCAATTGCGAGGGCGTCAGCAGCGTGCTGTCCGAGAACGTCAGCGCGCTATATAAGGGCACGATGCATTTGATCCGCAGCGGCCACGAGCAGATCGGTATCCTCATCAGCAACTTGGGCGCTTTCACCCCTTCCGAGAGGCTGAGCGGCTACAAAAAGGCGCTGCAAGAGTCAAACATCGCATATGACGAATCGCTCGTATTCAAATGCGAGCATAGCGACGATATCCGGCGCAAGCTCATCAACCTTTTGACGGGCAAGAATATTCCCGGCGCGTTCATCGCGAGCAGTAACCATCTTACCTATGAGTTTCTCAAAATTCTCGAGGAACTTGGCCTCACATATCCGGGAGACCTATCAGTTGTCGGATTCGGGGATATTGAGTGGTGCGAGGTTATCAGTCCCTCCCTCACAGTGCTCGCTCAAAATTCCAACCGTATGGCGCAGCTGGGCGTTGAAATGCTGCTCGACAAGATCGAAAACAAGAGCCAGACCCATGATACTGTACGCCTGCCCGTGGAGCTCATCATCCGCAAATCCACAAGATGTATCGAGCGGGGGCCCGACGGCCAGATGCCCATCTCGCCCGAGCAGCTCCTGTTGGCCGGCGAGGAGATCGAGCGGCTGAAATCGGCCAGCTTCAAGGTCGGGCTCTCCTTTCATTACGGCGGAACGGAGTGGGCGCGGCTATATGAGCGCGCAATCCGTGAAACGCTCGGCAAATATGGCATCAACGTCGCCGCCGTCACCGAGGCCTGTTTTAATCCGGAGCTGCAAATCATGCAGCTGCAGAGCCTGCGGCTGCAAAAACTGGACGCCCTTATCAGCCTGCCCGCCGACGAACAGAAGATGACAGATATATATAAAACACTCGCAAAGGAAACGAAGCTGATCATGCTTGGCAACAGCCCAGTCGGTCTCAGCACCAAAGACTATTGCGCTTTTGTCTCGGTCAACGAGCGTGAAAACGGCCAGAATGCTGGGCGCCTTCTCGGGGATCTTTTCCGCGGCAGGACAAATGCGAAGGTGGGTCTTGTCACCTACGGCGCTCCGCTGACCAGAAGAAGGGATCAGGCGGCTGAGCAGGTGCTTTTGGAAAATTACAGCAATATCGAGCTGGTGGCAAAAGAAAATTTTTCCTGTATCGAAACCGCCTATCAGACCGCGAAAAAGCTGATGCAGAAGCATCCGGAGATCGAGGGCCTGTATGTGTCCTGGGATGGTCCGGCGCTTGAGGTGATCCGAGCACTCAAGGATCTGGGCCGCACAGATGTCCTGATCACCACCGCCGACCTCGATTATGAGATCGCCTCTTACATGGCCCGCGGCGAGTTTGTCCGCGGCATCTCCGCGCAAAAGCCCTATGAGCAGGGCGAGGCGGCGGCCCTTGTCACTGCGCGCGCGCTGCTGGGCAAGACCGATTTCATTTACGTTGGCGTCCAACCCAAGATCGTCACGCCACTCAACCTGCGCAAGGCGTGGCGTGAGATCACGCACGAAGGCAACCCCGGTTTTTTTAACGGCGCGGCGGATTATTTCTGAGCCCGCCCGCTGTGCTTTGCGCTCAAAGCGCGGGGCAAGCCCACGCAGTCCGCCCCCGGCGCGCAAACGACCTCGGCCCGGCCCGGTTTTGACAGATTTGCCAAAACCGGGCCGGGCAAAGTTTTGAAAACCCGTCTGCGCGCAGTTTTCCGTTTTTTTGCCTTTGGGGAGAAGCACGGCGCCGACCAACTACCCTTGCGGCTTGACTCTTGCGAAGGTGTCGCTGTCAAGCTTCATCGTGTCATTGTCGATGAATTCAAGATGTATTTCCTCCGCTTCCGTCCGCCCATCGTACCCGAACGCTGTCCCGTAGACCTTGATGGTGTTCTCGTCAACTACCTCATAATGCAGGTCAACTAGGTCCGACATGGATATGTTGACCTCATTCCCGTCCTCGTCAAACAGCGTCGTCTCCTCCGAAATATTGCCGCCTTCCCAGAAAATATATTTTGTAATATATTCCTTTTCTGAAACAAGCTTCCATTCCCCCACAATCTTTTCGGCAACTTCCTTTTTTCCGTCCGCTTCGCCGCACCCGGTGAAAGCGACCGCCAGCAGCAGCAACAGCAGCAGCGAGAGGCCTTTTAGCGCACCCTTCTTCATCTGTTTCCTCCTCGCATTAAGAGAGTCGAAAGTTTTGCCGACCGCCGGTTACTGCTCCCCCGTGTCAATCTCTTTGAGGCTGCCGCACACCTTGGCGTACAGCTTGTCGGGATCACGGCCGGCGGCTTTTACCTTTTGTGCAATGATATTGCTCCAGACCGCCGAGAACGGCATATGCGGCATATATCTCAGCTGTTCCATCGCCGCCTCCATCGGAACAATCCCCTCGAAGCATTTGACGATAACTTCGATGGCCTCGGGGCAGTTGAGCATCCGCGCCATCATGGTGTCCGGCCCAAAATCATACTCGCTGTGCCCGTGAGCCCTGAAGCGCTGCTCGCAGGCAATCGAGCGTGAGGAATTCCCCACGAGTAGCCGGTACCAGCCGGGCTCGCTGACCCATGTATGATACTTGGAATCATATCCGGCAAGATCCTCCTTTTTGATTTTGAAGGTGACGGTCTTTTCTTCTTTGGGAGCAAGCATCAACTTCTCAAAGCCCTTAAGCTCCTTGATCGGCTTGGGCAGCAGGGAAACTTCGTCCGCGATGTACATCTGCACGACCTCCGCACCCGCCCGGTCACCGGTATTCTTCACCTTCACCGTCGCCGTCAGCTCGCCGCCCGCGTTCAGGTCAAAGGTGTCGGAGCTCAGCTGCAGACCGGTGATCTCGAATTTGGTATAGGAGAGTCCGAACCCGAACGGGAACAGCGGCTCCACGTCCTTGAGATCGTAGTAGCGATAGCCCACATAGATGCCCTCGCCGTAGTAGACCTCGTCGCAGGCGCCCGGAAAGTTCCCGTATGCCGGGCAGTCCTTGCATCGCTTGGGGAAAGTCAGCGGCAGCTTGCCCGATGGGTTGACGTCGCCGAACAGGATGTCCGCCGCCGCGCGGCCGCCCTGCATTCCAGGATAATACACCCATAGCAATGCATCCGCCTGATCTATAAACTCTCCTGTCTCAACAGGGCCAAAGGAGTTCAGGATCAGCACAACCGGTTTCCCCGCCGCCTTTGCCTGCCGAATGGCCGCAAGCGCCATCTGCTTTTCCTCCTCTGGGAGCTCCAGATCGCTGTGGTCGACGCCCTCGGACGAGCTTGCGGCGATGGTAATGACCACCGCATCCGCATCGGGCCGGAGGGTTCCGAAGGAGATATGGTCCGGCCCCACCTTTTTGACCGTCTCCCCGACAAGGCTGGTCTTTTGGTCTGTCACGACAACGGCGCTGCCCTCGCCGCACGCCAAAAATTCGTCGCACTTATCGCCGAAGAAGCTGACTTTCGCGCTTTTCGAAAGCGGCAGCACCCCGTTGTTCTTCAGCAGGGTCATGCTGCCTGCGGCCAGATCGTACGCCGCCGCGATCGATTCCTCACGGTCGAAGTCCTTGACCCGCGTTTTCCGCATCTCGATGATGTCAACGACCGCGCAGAGGTAGCGATAGCACGCCTCGTCCAGCACCTTCTCGCTGAGCCGACCGTCCGCCACCGCCTTCAGGATTGGCGATATGCTTCTGGGGCCGGGCATATCAACGTCATTGCCCGCCTTGAGCGCCTCGATCTGATCATAAACCGCGCCCCAGTCGGACACGACATAACCCTTGTAGCCCCACTCCTTTTTCAGCACATCAGTCAGTAGCCATTTGTTGTGCGCGCACGGCGTGCCGTTGATCGAGTTGTAGGCGCTCATCACCGACATTACGCCCTGCTCCGCACAGGCCTTGAAGCCCGGCAGATAGATTTCGTATAGTGCCCTCTCCGAGATGTGCTCGTTGATGTCAAATCTCCGGGTCTCCTGATTGTTGGCCGCAAAATGCTTCACATTGGCGCCAACGCCCTGATCCTGTACGCCCTTTACGATCTCCGGCGCGAGGCTTGCCGTCAGGAACGGATCCTCGCTGAAGCTCTCGAACACTCGGCCGTTGCGGGGATCGCGCTGAATGTTTACGTTCGGGCTGCCCAGCACAATGTCGATGCGGTAGGCCGCGGCCTCCTTGCCCACCGCCGCACCGATCCGATAAACAAGCCCGCGGTCCCACGAGGCGCCCAGTGCCATGCCAACCGGGAAGCTACTCGGAAGCTTGCCGTTGGTGAGCATATTCTTATTCGTGTATTCGACAATTTTTCTGGCTTCCGGCGAGAGATTCGTTGCCCGGTATCCCTTTTCCGTCACCTCGGTGACCGCGTCCATCCCCTCGGTGATCTGGAACATCCCCTCCGAGCCCGCGCGGATCCGCGCCTCCATGTCGGGATTTTCGGCGAGCTGGTTCTGGGTGTGAGCCTCCATGTAATACTGATTCAGATTGATGCCGGAGATTCCATCAAGGCTGATGATCGCCGGGATGCCGTATTTTTCAAAGGAATTGGACATCGCCTTTGATTTGCCGGTGAGCAGCAACGCTTTCTCCTCGAGCGTCATCGCGGCGATCACACCGCCGATCGAGTTTTTATCCGTCAAATAAGCTACCATGTTGTTTTACTCCTGTATCTCAGACTGAGAATATTTTTGTCTTGTTTTTGCAGGCACGGTGCCCTGAGGCCTCGCTTTCTGGAGTGCCCTTAAGCTGCGGGGACAAATCCTTTTCGATCCGCCCCCGCAGTTGGACGCCGAATATATCCGATTAGTTGGAAGAGCTGGCAGCAATCTCGCTGGTCACTTCTTCCCTGAGTTTTTTACGCATAGTCCACGCTTCGAATCTGCCCTGATTAGAAGAGAAGCACAAAATTGCCAGCAAGAAGAATCCTGTCACAATCGACCGTGCCGTAGCAGACAGCCCGCAGGAGACCAGCCCGGTGCTCAGCATCCGCATCGTAAAGGTACCGATGAGCAGTCCCGTAGTGAATCTGCAGTATTTGCTCAAAAAGAGCGCGATATACACCCCCATCATCGGGTCGAAGATCAGGGAGATCGAGTTCATCGACGAGGCGACATACAGCCGCACGTTCATGGACATCGTCAGAATGGCGGCCATACCCAGAAATACTCCGCCTAAGAGGAAGGAACGGAACTTCACTCCAGAGAGATCCACGCCCGCGCTGTATGCAATCGGCTGGTTTGCGCCGATCGCACGGATGTTCTGTCCGAACACCGCAAAGTTGTACACGATGCAGTAGATGGCATACATGATCAGGAAGAGAATGAAGCACCACGGTGCCTGCGCGAGATATCCATTCTTCTGTTCGATCAGGCCGCAGCCCGTTTCCACAATCAGCCGCGGAAAAGACTCGTACACCATGACCAGGCCCAATGTGAGCACCAGAGACGGAATCTTCATTAGGTTGTACAGAACTCCCGAAAACGCCGTCAGCAGCACCGCAATCAGCATCGCGCTGACGCACAGTCCCAATACCCCTGTATTGGTCACCGAAGCCACATTCGCTCCCAGTATCGCCGCAGCATAGACAACAGCCCCCGAGGAGAAATCCCACATGCCCATAATCATGGGCATCGACATAGCCATAGCGATAAGCATCGGAACGACTGTCGTCCGCAAAACGGTGACAATAATCGACCAATTACCGAACCTGCCTGCCGTCACCGCGGTGAAGATCAGATACACGGCAACCGGCATAATCAGAGATTTGACCGTATTTGCGAGAATTTTGCTAATATTGCTATTTTTGGATTTCAACCCTGCAACCTCCTAACCAGTCAACGATATCACAGATTATTCAATATTCAGATCACCGTGCCTTTTGAGCAGATCTTCCATCGTGTAGTTATCGCAATAGGACTGTAGCAGCTCACCGAGTTTCTCATCGCTCGCTTCCTTGTTGTAAACAGCGCACAGATCCTTGATCTCGTCGCCGGTGTAGGCGGGGATGGATCCCTCCATGTACTTCATGTAGTTCTCATAGTCCTCAGCGCTCTTGATATACATATAGGGTCTGTGCATGGTGGTCGCGAGGTCCGGCATGATCTTGTGCCCGGTGAGTCCGTTGTAAACCAAAGCAAAGCCGAGCTGCGCGGTCGGATACTGGCCGCCGGCCACCCACACGCACACGCCGTCCTTCAGCTGATCGTAGACGCCTTCCTGAATATCAACGCACGCATATTTGCAGGTTTTTTCCATGCCAGCCGCATAGATCGCCGCCGGAATCGCGGTGTCGCCGCCGGTCGACATCAGGCCATCAATGTCCGGATACGCCGCGAGAACTTCCTGAACGCCCGTTGCAAACGGACTGCCGCGCCAAGAGGTCGCCAGTTCCACATCGGGGTGATCGTCGAGAAACCGTTCAATTCCGCGCACGCGCTCGTCATGGCAGGTGTTCATGCCGGCCGTGGGAGCGAGGTAGGCGATGTAACGGCAACCCGCGTCATACATACCTTGAGCCATGTCATAGCCGGCCTGCTCATCGACCTCGCAGATGTTGCCGCAGTAGTAATCCGACGCACACGCCATCTGGATAATATCCTGGTCGATGATCTCAGAGCACACCGAAGCCCAGTAGATTCCCTTGGAATCAAAGTACTCCACCGTGGCGCCGGTGCAGTAGATGATGATCTCGCCGTCGCAGCCGGCCTGGCCTAGGTTCTCATACGCGGCCTGCCACTCTGAGAGGTCGCCGGACATGATCTCGCCGTACATCATCTCGCAGCCGAACTCTGCCGCGGTATAATCGAGCACCCGGTGATAGGCAGCGGACAGCGTATCCGAAGGCGGTGTGTGCGTGAAGCCGATCTTGAAGGTCGGAGCATCGGTCACGTCGGCGTACTTGCTCTTAACCGTGGCGATATATTCTTCACCCCCGTTCGAAGACGACTGGCTGGCAGAACCTGAATTCCCGCTCGGGGCGTCCTGTGAGCAAGCTGTGAATAGCGTTCCTACCAGACACAACGCAATCAGCAATCCAATAATCCTTCTTTTCATTTATATTCCTCCTACTGTTTTTTTATTGTTCAGGGTCTAACCCCCTTACAATACCAATTTTCCTTTGCTCTTGTCGTAGGTGAGCGCCACAACGGCCAAGAACAACACACCCTTTGCAAAATTGCCCCACTCCGGATTGAGTCCCATGAGGATGAGACCGTTGGTCAGAATGGTCACCATCAGCGCACCGACGATCGCTGCCGGCAGATGTGCCCGCGCACCTCCAGCCAGGGGGAACCCACCTAGAACAATCGCAACCATGACGTTGAGCTGCACGCCTGTCCCACTGGCCGCATTTACTAAGCCGTTGCGCAGCAGCATGAAAAACGCCGCAACTCCGATGCAAGCTCCCAGTAACACAAAGCTCAGCCAGAGCAGCAGACCCCGCCGGACGCCGGAGAGCACCGCCGCGGACTGGTTCGAACCGAGAGCCTTCAGATCCTTGCCCAACCTCGTGTAATTGAACAGCACATACCCCAGCAGGATGACCAGCGCCAGCACGGAGAGCTTGACTCCAATCGCATTCAGATATGTGGATTCGCTGTATGTAATGTACACATCGGATTTCTCCACAATGAGTGTCACGATGCCGGTCCAGATGTACATGTTGCACAGCGATGCGACAAAGATGGGGACTCGGAACAGCACGTGGGCGAGCGCCGAAAAGCTGCTGCACATCGCCGCAATCAGCACGCAGGCGAGCGCCGCCACAGCTATGGGAAGATTGGTGTGGCGGATGAGCATGGCCGCACCCAGCTGGGAAAAGGCCAGTACTCCGCCGATGCTCATATCCATTGACCCGGAGGCGTATACAAACGCCGCGCCAACGGAAATTACCACAAGTGTAAAACACTGATTGACGAGCACTGAAAAGTTGGATTCATCCAAAAATTTCCCGTCTGTCGTCAATGAGAACAGCAGAATCAGAAACGCAAGCCCGGTAAACGGAAGCACCTTTGTGATGAGGTTTTTCCTCTTTGCCGCCTTATTGAGCTTTAGCTGGATATTATCTTCCTCAACGACATTTTTTGTTGCGTTATTCAACACTTTACAACCCCCGCCTTTTCAAATCATGTACTCGATAATCTGCGCGTCTGTGACGTCGGGCGATCTCATGATCTCTTTTGCAACGCTTCCGTTTTTCATGATCAGCATCCTGTCGCTCATACCGATGAGCTCCATCAGTTCCTCGGATATCATGACGATGGATTTGCCCTTCTTTTTTAGCTCATAGATCAGTTTGTACATCGCCACCTTGACGCCGATATCGATTCCGCGCGTGGGGCAATCCATGATGAAGATGTCACAGTCCACACCCAGCCATTTCGCAAAGGCAACCTTCTGCTTGTTGCCGCCCGAGAGTTCGGAGCAGAACTGCTTGCCCGAGATGCACTTGATGCTCATTGCCTTGATCTGCGCGTTCGCGAGTTCCTTTTCACTTCTGCCGGTGATAAAAATGCCCTTTTTGATCCTGTCCAGCGCGGGGAGGACAATGTTGTCCTGTATACTGGCCTCAAGCGAGATGGATTCCTTGTCCCGGTCCTTGGAGATATATCCCATGTGGTGCCTGATTGCCGCAATCGGATTGGTGATCTGATCCCCTGTCTTCATGTGGACAATCTGCCCGGTCACCATCTCGGCGACGCCGAACATCATTCGCCCGATCTCGTGCATGCCGCTGTTCGCCAGACCGCCAATTCCCAGAATCTCCCCTGCGTGCAGCTGACAGTTGAAATCCCTGATATAGCCGTCCGCGGAGGTGACATGGTTGACCTCCAGCACCACCTTGTCCGAAAAGCTTCCGTCGTAATCTCCCCGGTAATAGTCGCCGGTGAGCTCGCGACCGACCATCAGCGTTCTCATGTTCTTGACGGTCATTTCCTCGCCTTCGAGCCGGGATATCACCTGGCCGTCCCGGAGGACAACAATCGAATTGCAGACTTCCGACAGCTCATCCAGATCGTGCGAGATAAAGATGACTGCCTTTCCCTCGGCCTCAAACTTTTTGATCAGGTTATAGATCAGCATACGGCCTTTCTGAGCCAGCGCCGTTGTTGTCTCGTCGATTATGATGATGTCGGGCTTGAGGTACATCGCACGCGCAATCTCCACAATCTTTCTATCCTCAAAGTTGAGCGAACCGACCGGCATATTTGCCCGAATGTCACCGGCACCGATCTCGTCCAGAATTCTGTTCGCCTCGGCATGCATCTTCTTGACATCCAGAAAACTGCCCCGCCGAAACATTTGAAAGTTGCCGACAAACACATTCGCGGCGACATCCAGATTCGGGAGCGTTCCGGCCTCCTGCACGATAATCGCGACGCCCTTCTGCTGCGCCTGCAGCATATTCGCCGGATGATACTCCTCTCCTGCCCGGAACATCCTGCCGCTCATCGCCGGCTGTATCCCGGCAAAAATTGAGGTGAGCGTCGATTTGCCGCTGCCATTTTCACCGATCAGGCCACAGATCTCGCCCCGGTGGATCTCAAAATCCACATCAATCAGTGCGCGGGTAGGGCCAAAATTTTTGAAAATCCCTTTGCAGCTTAGTAAAACTTCCTTTTCCATATCGCACCTTTTCCCCTTCCATATATTCATGGTTGATTGTAAAATCAAGTTGGACAGATAAAAGAAATCCATAGTGATTTGCGCGGTGGTTGAATGGAGTTGAACCGACAACATTCGCCAAAGGAGAGCAATCACTATGGCCCACCCTAAGTACAGTACAAAAATGGCGGAACGCAAGAAGGGACAGCACTTGCGAATGGAAGAGCGTGGAGCCATCAAAGTGCTAGAAAAGCAGGGGTTGGGAGCACGAGCCATCGCAAGAGCGACAGGATGTGCACCGACCACCGTGACGAACAAACTGCGGCGAGACACGCCCGCCCGAAAGAGTACATGAGGGCGGATCCCAAGCTATTCGCCTAGGCAGGGGGAAGAAGTTTATGCAGCGAACCGAGCAAACTGTCACAGGCCGCCTCAAACAGAGAAATGCAGCAACTTTATCGAATGGGTGGGCACACAAATCCAGGAACACAAATGGTCACTGGATGCTTGTTGCGGGTACGCGAAACTGCATGACCTGTTTGAAGCGACAGAAATGGTCTGTACGCGAACTCTCTACAATATGGTGTGGCGTGGAGACGTGTCCATTAAACCCACAGAATTGCCTGAAGCATTGAAACGAAAGGCAACAAAGCATCGTGAAATGGCGAACAAACGGCACTACGGCGCGAGTATTTCGACCCGTCCGGAGATTGCTTGTATTCGTCTTGAAGAAGGACACCGGGAGGTCGATACTGCGGTCGGTAAGCGCGCCGGAGAAGAATCAGTGGTGTTTTCCCTACTGGAAAAGAATGCAAAAACCTACCTGGCGTTCCGTGTTCCCAGCAAGACCAGCGAAGCTGTGATGGGTCCCACGGCCGCGCTGCACGATGAATACGGTGAAAACTTCTCCCGTATCTTTAAGACCATTACATTCGACAATGGCCGCGAGTTTGCCGACTTCGCTGGGAACCAAAGCTTTCTTTGCTCATCCCTACACATCTTGGGAGCGCCCGCAAAACGAACGGCACAACGGCCTGTTCCGCGCTTTTGTTCCGAAGGGAGCCTCCATTGAGGCTTTCTCCGACGAAGATATTCTTTCCGCCGCTGACGAACTGAATGGACGCCCTCGCAAGAAACTCGGATATCGCACTCCTGAAGAGCTATTCGATGCCTTTCTCGATGCTGTATTCGCTGCGTGACTTTTGAAAATTTTCCGGGCACGGCTCCGGCCTACGGCCTCCGCCGTGCCCGGGCGCCCGCTCCTCTCTATCTTCCGGCAGTGTCCAACTTGTTCTTGCAATTTGCGATTGCTTTTTATTTTTGAATAATGTCATTTTTTCTCCCTCCTGACTGCATGACCGATTCCCTTTTCGTCATACTCGATCACATAAGGCGACGGGGCTGCCTCCGGGCAATCGCTCTCATCAAACGCGCATTTGCCGCAAGAATAAAATGTACCGTAAACCTCCAGATTTTGCCGCGCCGGTATATAGGTGGGGTCCAGCGCATAGGCTGCGCGGAAATGTTTCATAGCACCCACATGGTCTCCCTCTTTTTCCAGCACAATGCCAAACAGGTTATGGGGCTGGGGCGCATTGGGGAATTCTCCCATAGCCTTACAAATCATTGCCGCGCATTTCTGATAGTCGCGGGCGGTGGAATATTTCCGCACGGCAGCACAAAGCTCCTGAAGCTGTGTACTGCGGGTGTTCGTTTCCTGTGTCATCATGTTGATGGCCTCCTTTTCAAAAGGATTTTCTTTACATTGTCATTGTAGCGCAGGTGCCGTGAGTGCGCCGTGAGAGATTTGCATTTCCTGTGAGAATGCTGTGAGAAATGAAACGGATTAGGGTAATTTCAGATTCTTATTTCAGTCTGTAACCGTTCCGTTTGAGGTTCCGGTATTGATTGAATGCATAGAAAAAACTCCGAACGAATAATGACACCCGTTTGTGTTGACGTTATCGCGTATGAGCGATATGATTATAATCTGGCAGGAAAACAGAACACCGCAAAACCGTATCATCCAACCGTATAGCCTGTTGACGGGCTGTACGCTGGTGTGTTTTGCGGCGGGGTTGAGATACAAGGAGGATCACATGATGTACTATCATATAGCTGAGACACTGAAGCCGATACAAGCGGAAGATGTGGAGGTTTGGGAGAAAATCGCAGGCATTCTGAAGCCGGAGGAAATCGAAGCGAATAAGCTGCCGCCTATGCTGCTTCCACCGGATTCCATGCTCTGCGCAGAAAAGATCAAGGGCTGCCGGTTAATCGTTGAGCAGAATCGGATCATCGGTGAGATACATATTCCGGCAAGGCCACATCAACAGGAAAAGAGAATTGTTTTCATATGGTGGAACAGTAATCTCCTTTTCGTTGATCCGGATGGAGAAGCTGGCGAATGTATAGAACGGGTCAAGAATATGCGCCCGCATCATGCGGATGGGGCGGATGATTTACTGTTGGATTTCTATCTGGCCCTGATCATGGATGACCTCTCCCATATTCAGAACATGGAAGAACGCATTTCCGGGCTGGAGCAAATGGTACTGGACAACCGGACGGACAAGTTTATCAGGCAGATGAGCCAGCTCAGGAAGGAACTGAATCAACATAACCGGTACTACGCTCAGATGAATGATATGGTGGCAACCTTGCAGGAAAACACCACTGACTTACTGGACGAATGCAGTTCCAGCAGACTGCAGTACATTCTTCGCAGACTGAACCGCTTACAGGAAGAAACCCAGATGCTGCGGGAATATGCAAGTCAGGTCAGCAGTGAATACCAGGCTCAGGTAGATTTGGGACAAAACCGGATCATGAAGCTTTTGACAATTGTTACCACAATTTTCATGCCGCTGTCCTTGATCGCAGGCTGGTACGGAATGAACTTTGCCAATATGCCGGAACTGCATTGGGCTTATGGCTATCCGGCAGTAATCGTGTTGAGTGCATTGATCGTTGGCGGCTGCATTTACTACTTCAAGAAAAAACGATACTGGTAAACGAAAACGCCCTGGAAGCTCATTCCAGGGCGTTTTCGTATGGGGTTATTCGTCTACCAGTCGGTAGCCGACACCGATCTCGGTTAAAATGTAACGCGGCTTCGCCGGCGACTTCTCGATCTTTCGCCGGAGCGCCGCCATCAAGGCTCGAAGCGCTTGGGTGTCGTTACCGTATCCGGGGCCGTAGATCTCGTTGATGATATACTGCGTTGTCAATACCTTTCCGATATTTTTGAAGAACAGCGCCAGCAAATTGTACTCCATCGGGGTGACATGAAGATTTTCTCCGTCCAGACTGACCTGGTGTCGCTCCAGGTCAATGGATAAACCGCCGACTGTAAACACAGTCTGCGCCTTATTGCCCACCGCTTTATAGGAGTGACGGAGCGCCACCCGAATCCGGGCCATCAACTCCGTGGCAGAGAAGGGCTTTGTCAGATAGTCGTCCGCACCGTTGTCCAGTGCCGACGCCTTCTCATTATCCTGATCCCGGGCGGAGACCACGATGATCGGCACCTCCGACCACTCCCGCACCTTTTTGATAACCTCCATGCCGTCAAAATCCGGCAAGCCCAGATCCAGTAGCACCAGATCAATTTGCCCGGATACCAATTGGGTCAGGGCATTCTGGGCCGTTCCGGCTGTGAGGCAGGGAAATCCCTCCTGCTTCAATGTATAAGTGATAAAGTTGCGGATCTGGGCATCGTCCTCCACAACCAAAATTGTTTCACTGTGTTTGATCATCTGTGTTTTCCTCCAAAGGCAAGGTAAAGGTAAAGACCGCCCCCTTGCCGTTCTCTTGATTCTGTGCTCTGATCGTTCCGCCGTGGGCTGTTACGATGGATTCACAGATGGCAAGGCCCAGCCCAATTCCGCGCTTGGCATCCGGGCCTTTTCCTTTTGTGGTGTAGAACATCTGAAAGATGTTGGGCAAATCCTGCGCTGAAATGCCGGTTCCCCGGTCAGCAACCGTAAATACTGCCATCTTTTGCTCCGAATCTTTGGATGCGGTCACGGAAATTTCTTCTTCCGGCTGCGTGTGTTTGACTGCGTTGTCCAGCAGATTTGTCAGCACCTGACCGATCAGTCTGGCATCCATGGGAACCATCAGAATCTCGTCGGGAATGTGGACGGCAATCTCCCGCTCCGGCGCACGCTTTTCCATAGCAGCCACCGCCGCGCCGATCACTTCCTCCACCGGCTCCTGCTCTTTGTGCAGCGTGAGTCGCCCATCCTGCAGCCGGGTCAGGCTGAGAATGTTTTCCACAAGCGCGTGAAGCCAGTCCGCGTCCTTGTAGATGCCGTCCGCAAGTGCATACCGGGCATCCGATTTGTCTGTCATATCCATAATCATTTCGCTGGTGCCCATGATCCCCGCCAGCGGTGTCCGCAGATCATGGGAAATTGCACGTAGAAGATTTCCCCGGTAACGCTTCTGAGTAGCTTCCTCCCGGGACCGGATTCGCTCCTTGATCACCCGCAGCCGGTCCATGGCCATAGCCGTGCTTTCGATCATGGAATGAAGCAGTTTCTTCTGTTGATCTGTCAGCACCTCAGCCCGTTCTTTTGGAATGCGCAGAACGCCAAGGACAGACTCACTTCCGTAAATTGGCCAGTCATAGAATTCCTCCCCGGCATCAAAATCCGTCCGCAGATTTTCGATTCGGTGCTGAATTTCGTCCGGATCGGGAACACATCTCCGAATCTGCTCAGATTCCGATTTCTGCTGGATGAATGTACGCTCCGGTTTTCCCTGGTCATCCGCACAGAGGCAGGCGGCTTTGCAGTCCATGATGCGGCTGACCGTTTCCACCGTAATCCCCGCAATTTGATCTTTACTTTCCGCATCCGCCAAATGGCTGGTCAGGTAATACAGTGCGCTGGACTCCTGACCGTTGCGTATGGCTTCCGCAGTCATCTCCTTTGCCTTGGAAGTCAGAGCGCTGGTGATGATGGAGGTAATCGCCATGATTGCAAACGTAATCAGGTAAGAAGAACTTCGGCACAGACATTTCTCAGAGGCCTGAGATCGCAGCTCTGCGCATCGAGGAA
>OJQI01000686.1_pt1 | contig 17053 bp, 15 predicted proteins | sample 1598711 | NCBI WGS metagenome assembly OJQI01 (sample SAMN03922505, study PRJEB24848) | human gut metagenome | isolation source: stool sample | host: Homo sapiens | place: Germany | collected 2011-11 | reverse complement strand
CGAGATAGCGTAGCGTCTCGTGGGCTCGGAGATGTGTATAAGAGACAGGCTGTTGACCCTGCAGAAGGCCCTGGGAGAGGTGGCCCCCTTGCTGAAGGTGTATCGCCGTCCCTCTCAGAAGGCGTCGTTTTTACAGCAGCTGCTGGACCTCTTCGACGAGCTGCGCTGCTACGACGTGTCCCCAGAGCTGCTGGAGAGCCAGGCACGGGAAATCCAGGGCGCCACCCGGGACAAGCTGCTGGACCTGAGCCTGCTGTACGGCGCCTATGAGTCCCGGCTGTACCGCCCCGGCCTTGATGCCCGGGACCGGATGACCAAGCTCTGCGAGGCGCTGGAGTCCTCCCGCTACGCTTTCGGCAAGGACGTGTTTGTGGACGGCTTCACGTACTTCAACGCCCAGGAGCGGCAGGTGCTGGAGAGCATCCTGCGGCAGGCTCGGTCTGTCACTGTCACGCTGCTGGGGGAGCCGGACAGCGCGGAGGAGATGTTTCAGGTCTCTCTCCGCACCCGGGACCAGCTGACGCGGCTGGCGGACCAGGCGGGCTGCCCATGGGAGGTCCGGACGCTCACCAGCGCCGACGACTCCGCCCTGGGATATTTGGAGCATCACTTCTTCGGAGAGGGGGAGCCCTACCAAGGCTGTCTCTTATACACATCTCCGAGCCCACGAGACGCTACGCTTTTTCCGAGGTGGAGCAGACGGCAGCGGACATCCGCCGCCTGGTAGCGGCGGGGAAGTGCCGCTACCGGGATATCACCGTGGCCGCCCGGAACATGACCGACTACGAGGGCACCATTGAGACGGTATTCGAGCGGTACAGCATCCCCGCCTATCTGAGCCGCCGGAGCAGTATGTTGGAAAAGCCCGTGTGGAGCCTTATCACCGGCGTCCTCTCCGCTCTGGAAAACGGCTTGGAGTACGAGGACATGTTCCGTTGGCTGAAGACCGGCCTGGCGGGCCTGATGCCGGAGGAGTGCGATGAGCTGGAAAACTACGTTCTCACCTGGGAGATCCACGGGAAGATGTGGCTCCGGGATGTGGACTGGACCGACAATCCGGACGGTTATGGCGCACCTTGGGATAAGCGCCGCCAGGCCCGCCTGGACCGGGTGAACGAGCTGCGCCGCCGGGTACGCGCACCTCTTGCGGAGCTGTATGAAGGGCTGAAAGGCGGCGTTACAGCTGGGGAGAAAGTAAATTCCCTTTATAGTTTCCTGGAGCATCTGAATCTCCAGAACGCGCTGGAGGAACAGATGCGGGCCCAGGCGGAGGCAGGGCGCCTCCAGGACGCGGAGGAGACCGCCCAGCTGTGGGAGATCCTCTGCGCCATCCTGGACCAGTTCGTGGAGATCCTGGGGGACGAGCCTATGGGGACCGATGAATTCAGCCGCCTGCTGCGGCAGGTGGCCTCCCAGTACAGCGTGGGCACTATCCCCGTGTCTCTGGACCAGGTGTCCGTCACGGAAATCACCCGAAATGACCGTCACACGGATGCCTACCTGTTTCTGCTGGGGGCCAATGACCACGTGCTGCCCGCTGTGGGACAGAGCGGCGGCATTCTCAACGACGATGACCGGGAGGAATTGGCCCAGCGGGGCATCCGCCTGGCGCCCAGCGGCATGGAACAGATGGGCATTGAGCTCCAGAACCTCTACGCCGCTCTGGTTCAGCCCCGGGAGGGGCTGGTGGTCAGCTACCCCACGGCGGACGTGTCCGGTGCAGAGCTACGGCCTGCCTTTGTAGTGGACCGCCTGCTAACGCTGTTTCCGGAGCTGCGTATCGAGCACGAAGGGACTGACAAGGTTTATCGCCTTACAGCAAGGATCCCTGCCTTGGAGACCGCAGGGACCGCCCTAGGGGGGATCCTGTGGCGGTATTTCGCAGATGACGAGGTCCTGGCGCCCCCCATGGCGGCCATGGAGCGGGCGGCTGCGCTGAAGCGGGGGAGCCTCTCCAGGAGCGCGGTACAGGCGCTGTACGGGGAGCGGATCTCCATGTCCGCCTCCCGGGTGGAGCGGCTGCGGAGCTGCCACTTCGCCTACTTTATGGAGTACGGCCTGAAGGCCAAGGCCCGCCGGGCGGCGGCCTTTGACGCCCCCCAGATCGGAACCTTCCTCCACTACCTGCTGGAGCACGTCACAAAGGACGTGCTGGACCGGGGCGGCTTTGCCGCAGTGGGAGAGGAGGACCTCCACGCCTTGGTGCGGCGCTATATTGAGCAGTATGCGGCGGAGGTGCTCCAAAATCTGGAGGGCCGGAACGCCCGGTTCCGGTACCTCTTCGCCCGGCTGCGGAACACCGCTTACGCGGTGGTGGACCAGATCGCCGAGGAGATGCGCTGCTCCGACTTCGTGCCCCTGGCCTTCGAGCTGTCCTTCGGCGAGCGCGGAGAACTGCCGGCGGTGACGGTCAGCGAGCCGGACGCGGAGCTGCGAATCGGCGGCAAGGTGGACCGGGTGGACGGCTGGGTGAAGGACAACAGACTGTATCTCCGGGTAGTGGACTACAAGTCCGGCAAGAAAGCCTTTGACCTGGCCGCCGTCCGGATGGGCCTGGATATCCAGATGCTGCTGTACCTGTTCGCCCTGAAAAAGGAGGGCAAGCAGCGGTTTGGCATGGACATTGAGCCCGCCGGGGTGTTGTATCTCCCTGCCCGGGATGAGATTCTCTCCGCCGAGCGAAATATCACGCCGGAGCAGCTCCAGAGCCAGCGGGAGAAGGAGCTGCGCCGAACGGGCCTGCTGCTCTCTGAACCGGAGGTGCTCCAGGCCATGGAGCACGAGGCTCTGCAAAGTCCCCGGTTCCTGCCGGTGCGGGTAAACCGGGAGGGGGACGTGTCCGGCGCCCTGGCCTCCGCCGATCAGCTTGGGCGGCTGGGGCAGTATGTGGAGCGGCTGCTCCACCAGATCGCCCGGGAGGTCCGGGACGGCAACATCGACGCGGACCCCTGCTGCCACAATGAGGACGACAGCTTCTGCAAATACTGCGACTGGGCCGACGCCTGCCACTTCCAGGATGGGCGGGACGGCGACCACCTGCACTACATCCTGCCGGTAAAGCCGGAGGAGTTCTGGCGCCAGGTGGAAGAGGAGACAGAGAGAGGAGGCGGACAGTAACATGGCAAAATTGACCCTGACCCCCCAGCAGCAGGCGGTGGTGGAAAACCGGGGCGGCAGCCTGCTGGTGTCCGCCGCCGCCGGCTCCGGCAAGACAAAGGTACTGGTGGACCGGCTTTTCCGCTATGTGACGGAGGAACGCTGCAATATCGATGATTTCCTCATCATCACCTACACCAAGGCCGCCGCGGCGGAGCTGCGGAGCAAGATCGCCTCCGAGCTGTCCAAGCGGCTGGGCCAGACGCCGGGGGACCAGCAGCTCCGGCGGCAGCTGCTGCGGGTGTATCAGGCGGACATCAAGACCGTGGACGCCTTCTGCACGTCGCTGCTGCGGGAGAACACCCACCTCCTGGCCCGGGAGGGGGACAGCCGGGCCCTGACCCCAGACTTCCGGGTGCTGGACGATAACGAGGCCCAGCTGATCCGCCAGCGGGTGCTCTCCCGGACGCTGGAGGACTTCTATGACCAGCTGGACGAGGGCCGTGGCCTGCTGGCGGACACGCTGGGGGCCGGACGGGACGACAGCCGTCTGGCCGCCCTGGTGCTGGAGCTGTACGACAAGGTCCAGAGCCACGCGGACCCGGCCGGGTGGCTGGCGGAGAACCGGACCGTCTGGGGCGGCTGGGAGGGCGGCTTTGATGACACCCCCTACGCCGCCGAGCTGCTGGCCGCCATCCGCCGGAAGGGGGCCCATTGGGGGGCCCTGCTCCGGTCCGCCTCCGCCCGGACCGAGGGGGACGAGGCGCTGTACCGGGGGTACGGGGAGAAGTTTCTCCAGGTGTCTGTGGCCTTTGACGCCCTGGCCCAGGTCCAGACCTGGGAGGCGGCCCGGCAGACGGAAGCGGCCGTCGCCTTCCACCGGCTTTCCACCCCCAGGGGGCGGAAGGACGAGCCGGGTATTGCCGCGCTGAAACAGGTGTGGGAGCGGTGCAAGGCGGAGGAGAAGAAGCTGGCGGGCCTGTTGTCTGTCTCTGAGGAGGAGGCTATGGAGGACCTGACTGCCGTGGCCCCGGCCATGGTGGCCCTGCTGGAGCTGACGGAGGACTTTGCGGAGCGGTACCGGCAGGAGAAGCTGCGGCTGAACGCTGCCGACTTCTCCGACCAGGAGCACTTGGCCCTGGGCCTGCTGGTGGGTTCCGGCGGTGCCCCCACAGAGCTGGGGGAGCAGGTGGCGGCCCGATACCGGGAGATCCTGGTGGACGAGTACCAGGACACCAACGAGATCCAAAACGCCATCTTCCAGGCGGTGTCCAAAAACGGGCAGAACATCTTCACTGTGGGGGACGTGAAGCAGAGCATCTACCGCTTCCGCCTGGCGGACCCCACCATTTTCCTGGGAAAATACAACCGGTTCAAGTCCTGGCAGGAGGCGGCTGACGGAGAGGAGCGGAAGATCCTGCTGTCCCGCAACTTCCGCTCCCGGCGGGAGATTTTGGAGAGCACCAACTTCATCTTCTCCAACATTTTGTCTGTGGAGATGGGGGAGATGGACTACGGCGAGGACGAGGCCCTCCACTTCGGGGCGGCGTATTACCCGGAGCGGATGGATTGCCAGACAGAGTTCCATCTCATCTCTGCCCACCAGAAGGCGGGGGAGAATGACAAGCCGGTAAAGAAGGTCACCGCCGAGGCCCGGTTCGTGGCGGCGCGCATCCGGAAGCTGCTGGATGAGGGCTATCCCGTCACGGAGAGCGACGGCACCCTGCGCCCCTGCCGGCCGGAGGATATCGTGATCCTGATGCGTTCCCCCGGCAGCCGGTCTGCCGCCTTCGCCGCCGCCCTGGCGGAGCGGGACATCCCCTGTTCTTTCCAGGAGAGCGGGGACTTCTTCCACACCATGGAGATCTCCGTCATGCTGTCCCTGCTGGAGATCGTGGACAACCCCCGGCAGGACGTGCCTCTGATCTCCGTCCTCCGGTCACCCCTGTTCGGCTTCACGGCGGACCGGCTGGCGGAGGTTCGCTCCGCCGCCCCCACCGGGGACTACTACGACGCTGTGACCGCCGATGGGGGAGAGGACTGCAAAGACTTCCTGGCAATCCTCTCGGATCTGCGGCAGGCGGGCCGGGACATGAGTGTCCACCGCCTGGTCTGGCACATCTACAACCGACTGAATGTGCTGGGGGTCTTCGGCGCCATGGATGATGGTGCGGCCCGGCGGGAGAATCTCATCGCCCTGAGCCAGCACGCGGAGAAGTTTGAGAGCAATGGATACCGGGGCCTCTTCGCCTTCGTCACGCAGCTGCGGCGGCTGCTGGAGCAGGACCAGGCTCCCGCCACCCGGGGCCCGGCGGAGGCTGCCGGCGTGCGGCTCATGAGCATCCACAAGTCCAAGGGCCTGGAGTTCCCCATCGTCATCCTGGCAGATCTGGACCACGCGTTCTCCCGGCAGGACTTCGACACGCCGGTGCTGGTGCATCCGGACATGGGCCTGGGGCCCAAGCGCATCGACCTGGAGCGGAAAATCCAGTATCCCACCCTGGCCCGGCTGGCCATTCAGGAAAAGCTGCGGCGGGAGAACCTAGCGGAGGAGCAGCGCATCCTCTACGTGGCCATGACCCGGCCCAAGGAGAAGCTGATCCTGGTGGACGCCCTGTACAACGCCACCGGGCGGCTCCAGAAGCTGGCCGCTGTGGCTGCCTGTCCCGTGCTGCCGGAGACGGTGGCAGAGGGCCGCACCCTGGGGGACTGGGTCCTGCTGCCCCTGCTGTGCCGGCCGGAGGCCGCACCCCTGCGGGCTATGGCGGAGACAGAGATTGACCAGCTATATATTGGAGAGGACAGATCCTGGCAAGTGTTTTTACATGACAGTGAGGACTACCGGGAACGGCCCGCTCGGCCCCAGGCGACGGCGGAGGAGACAGGGGAGACCGCCCTCTTTGACCCGGAGCTGCTGTCTTTCATCTACCCCTACCAGCGGGAGACGGCCCTGCCCGCCAAGGTGACGGCCACCCAGCTGAAGGGCCGCCCTGCGGACCAGGAGATCGCGGAGTATGCCGCCCATACCCCGTACCTCCGGCCCCTGAGCCAGCCGAATTTCCGGCGGGAGCGGCAGGGCCTGACCCCGGCAGAGCGGGGCACTGCCACCCACCTGGTGCTGCAATACCTGGACTTCTCAAACGTTGACGTGGCGGGCCAGATCGAGGCGCTGCGGCAGCGGAGCCTGCTGACGGACCAGCAGGCCGCGGCCGTGGAGACCGCGCCTTTGGAGCGGTTTCTCCGCTCCCCCCTGGCGGAGGAGATCCGCAAAAGCCGAAGCGTCCTGCGGGAGTATCGCTTCACCCTGCTGATGGATGCCCGGGACTACGATCCCGCCGCGGCGGCGGGGGAGGAAATCCTCCTCCAGGGCGTGGTGGACTGTTGCTTCGAGACGGCAGACGGCCTGACCGTGGTGGACTTCAAAACGGACCGTGTGTTCTCGGCATTGGAGGTCCGGCAGCGGGCGGAGCACTACCGCCCCCAGCTGGAGGCATACAGCCGGGCCCTGGAGCGGGTGCTGGAAAAGAAGGTGGTCCGCCGGGCCCTGTATTTCCTGGCTGCAGGCGAGACCATGGAGATTTGAGGAGGAAGGCCAATGGGAAGGGAAATCGTCAGTATAGCCACGGCCCTGGTGCCGTATCCGCCGGAGCGGGTGTGGGCGGTGGTGACGGATCTGGACTGCTGGCAGTGGCGCAGCGATCTGAGCCGCCTGGACCACGTCGGTGAGGACGCCTTTACGGAGTACGACAGAAGCGGCTTTCCCACCCGCTTCACCGTCACGGAGCGCCGCCCCCTGTCCCGCTGGGCCTTTGACCTGGACAATGCCAACCTGGCGGGCCGGTGGGCCGGGGAATTCCGGCCGGAGGGCGGCGGCACCCAGGTCACCTTCACCGAGACCATCACCGTAAAAAAGCCCTGGATGCGCTTTTTTGCCAAGGGCTACCTCCGCCGCCAGCAGGCTCGGTATCTGGCGGACCTGGGGCGGGCGCTGGAACAAGAAGGAGGGACCTGAAATGAAGCGCCGTCTTACCAAGCTGACCGCTGCCGGTCTGGCGGTCCTGGCCCTCACCGGCTGCACCGGCGGAGTGCCGGAGGAGGTTTCAGAGGAGCCGCCGGTTCCGAAGAATGTTGAGACAACCTGGACCCTGGTGGTGGGCCAGCCGGAGGGCTCCACCTGCTGGGACGCGGCGGAATCTTTTGCCGAGGCACTGTCCGACGCCACGGAAGGCGCCGTGGCGGTGGAGGTTCAGCCGATGCCCCTCGATAGGGTTACCTCCCTGGAGCAGGCTGCGGCCGGGATCGTGGACCTCTATCTGGACAGCAGTTTCATATATGGCTCCTACGGCGACGAAGAAGAGTTGGGCAGACCGTTTTTCTCCGTGACCATGCCCTTTCTGTTCCCGGACGCCGAAACGGCGGCGGAGGTCCTGGACAGCACCGGCGGAGAGGCACTGAACGGCGTCCTGGCGGAGCTGGGGCTCCGGGGCTTGGCATACGGGGAGCTGGGCTTCCGGTATCCGACGACTTCTGAAGGCCGTGCGGTGACTGCCCCGGAAGATCTGGAAGGGCTCAAGATCCGCACGGCGGGAATGCTGGAAGTGTCCGTGGCGTATGTGGATTGCTGGGGAGCGGAACTCTACCCCTCCAGTTTTTTAGATGTGATGACGCCTTTGTCTGCGGGATACTATGACGGCCAGGAGAGCACCCTGGCGGAGGCGGACGCGGCGGGCTACCAGACGGTCCAGACGGACGTGACCATCTTCCCGGCATTTTATGAGCCCGCCATCCTCACCATGAACAGTGATCTGTACGACTCCCTCTCCCCGGAGCTGCGGGAGGCGGTGGACCGCTGCGGCCGGGAGGCCATGGCGGACCAGCGGCTCCGGAACCGGGAGCAGGAGGTGGAGATCCTGGAGCGGTGGCAGGAAGAGGACGGCATCGCCGTCCATGTTTTGACCGAGGAGCAGTGGGGGGCCTTCCAGACCCTGACGGAACGGCTCTACGACCCGGAGGACCCGGACCATCAGGACTGGTTTGCGGACTGTACGCCGGAGTGGGTGGAGCAGTTTCGCCCCTCCTGAAAAAATCTCCGGAAAAATGAAAAAAGGACTTGCAATCTTGACGTCCGTGTGATACACTAATAAACGCCTTTATGGGGTGAAAGCTCCGGCGAGGTAGTCTGGATCAGAAAGAGGTGAACGAGAGCAATGAAGGAAGGAATCCATCCCAATTATCAGCAGACTACGATTACTTGCGCCTGCGGTAATGTGATTGAGACAGGTTCTACCAAGAAGGATATCAAGGTGGAAGTCTGCTCGAAGTGTCACCCCTTCTTCACGGGCAAGCAGAAGCTGGTGGATACCGGCGGACGCGTGGCCAAGTTCAACAAGAAGTTCGGTCTGGACAAGTAAGTCTGACACGTCACAAAAAGGGTCTGCCGGTTGGGCAGGCCCTTTTTTCATTTACTTTTCCGGCAAAAGCGCATATACTGTATGGTATCAATGAAGCGGAAGGAGCGTTTGCATGAAGCTGCATCCTGTGGAGTTGGAGCGTTTGACGCCGGAGATCCTGCATGTTTTCGGACGGCAGCCCCCGCTGCTGACTGCCGGAGACAAGACCGGCCTGAACACCATGACCATCGGCTGGTGCCAGTTGGGCCGGCTGTGGAACCTGCCGGTCTGCACAGTCTACGTGCGGCCCGAGCGATATACCTATCAATTTATGGAGTCCCACGATTATTTCACCGTCTCCATCCTGCCGGAGGAGGCAAAAAAAGTGACCGCCCTCTGCGGCAGCAAGAGCGGCCGGGACATGGACAAGGTGAAAGCGTGTGGCCTGACGGTCCGCTGGGGGGCCGGGGACGCGCCCTTCTTTGACGAGGCGGAGTGGGTCCTGGTGTGCCGGAAGCTGTACGCCCAGGACATGGACCCTGCCTGCGTGCTGGGGGAGGGGGAGATCCTGCCCTTCTACACGCCGGGGCAGGGCGGCTGGCACCGGATCTATGTGGGCCAAGTCGTGGAGGCCTATCAAAAATAAGGAGTTTGCATGGCAGAGACACAGGAAGTACGAGACAAAGTGGTGCTGGTGGGGTTGAACTCCCCGGTGCTGAAAAAAGAGGAAAACGCCGACGAGGACACCATGGAGGAGCTCTCCGCCCTGGTGGAGACCGCCGGAGGCGAGACCGTGGGGATTGTGCTGCAGAACCGGCCGTCCCCGGACCCCCGGACCTTCATCGGGGAGGGCAAGGTGGCGGAGGTGCAGCTCTACTGCGAGAACACCGGCGCCACCATGGTGATCTTCGACAACGATCTGTCCCCCTCCCAGATGCGGGTGCTGACGGAGCTGCTGGGCGTTCAGGTGCTGGACCGGTGCGGATTGATCCTGGACATCTTCGCCCAGCGGGCCAAGACCAAGGAAGGGCGGCTCCAGGTGGAGCTGGCCCAGTACCAGTATCTGCTGCCCCGGCTGACCGGCATGTGGACCCATCTGGAGCGACAGGCGGGCACCAGCGGCAAGGGGCCCATCGGCTCCAAGGGCCCCGGCGAAACCCAGCTGGAGACGGACCGCCGCCACATCCGCCGGAAGATCGACAAGCTCCGGGAGGACCTGGAGGAGGTCCGCCGGGTGCGCTCCACCCAGCGGCAGCGGCGGCAGAAGAACGAGATCCCGGTGGTGGCCATTGTGGGCTATACCAACGCGGGCAAGTCCACGCTGCTGAACCACCTGACCGGGGCGGGCATCCCCGCCAACAACCGGCTGTTCGACACGCTGGACACCACCAGCCGCCTTCTCACGGTCAGCGACACGCTGGACGTGGTGATCTCCGACACGGTGGGGTTCATCCGCAAGCTGCCCCACCAGCTGGTGGAGGCATTCAAGGCCACGCTGGAGGAGTTGGAGTACGCAGATCTGCTGCTCCACGTCATCGACGTGTCCAACCCGGAGTGGCAGCAGCAGGCGGCGGTGGTGGAGAACCTGATCCGGGAGCTGGGGGCCGGAGAGCTGCCCCGGATCGACGTGTTCAACAAGTCCGACCGGCTGCCCGCCGGAGAGATCATGCCCCACGGTCAGGATATCTGCTCCCTCTCCGCCAAGACCGGCGAGGGTGTGGACAAGCTGTTGGAGATGATCGGGGAACGCCTGGACGGCGGCAGCCGCCGCTGTGTGCTGCACATCCCCTACGACAAGGGCGGCCTGCTGGACCAGCTGTACCGGGAGGCCAAGGTGGAGAACGTGGAGTACGGGGAGACCATCGCGGTCACGGCGGTGTGCACGCCGAAGGTCCTGGGGCAGATGGCGCCGTTCCTTGTGGAATGAGCGCCCCCAGGCCCGCCCCGGTGCGCAGGCCCAGCAGGAAGGCGTGGATGGCGGTGAATTCCAGGGTCTTGTCGAATTCCTCCCGGAATTGATATTCCAAGTCGCTCTCCATCAGGGACAGCCACATCTCATATTCTTCCTGGGGCGCCGCCTCCACATAAGGGCGGATATACCGGGGATAGAGCCATTTCATAAAATCTGTCATCCTAAAAATCACCTCGAATAACATAAAAAATGGCGTGTTTCTAAGTTTAGTATAATACCTAAAATTTGGCGTGTCAAGGGGGACGCATGGAATTTCAGGAAAAATTGCGATCGCTCCGAAAAGAGCGCGGAGAAACCCAGGCCCAGGTTGCCACGGCCATTGGAATTGGAGAACGGCATTACCAGAAATTTGAGTCTGGAAATAATTTGCCCAGTTTCCATAATCTGTGCGCCCTGGCGGACCACTTCGGCGTGTCCATGGACTATCTGGCGGGCCGGACGGACCGGCGGGACGTGTGGAAATGAGCGCGGAGCAGACAGGGAGGACGGCCATGACCACCTATCGGGTGCCCTTTGAAAACGGGGAGAGCGCGTTCACGGAGAAGCGATCCCGCTTCATCAGCCACATCTGGCGGGTGGAGACCGAGGCAGAGGCCCGGGAGCGCATCGAGGAGATGAAGAAGCGCTACTACGACGCCCGCCACAACTGCTGGTGCTATCTGCTGCAGGAGGGCGGCGTGGTCCGTTACTCCGACGACGGGGAGCCCCAGGGCACGGCGGGCCAGCCCATGCTGAACGTGTTCCAGCGGGAGAGCGTCACCAACGTGTGCTGCGTGGTGACAAGGTACTTCGGCGGCGTGCTGCTGGGGGCCGGGGGACTGACCCGGGCCTATACCAAGGGAGCCAAGGACGCCCTGGCCGCCGTGGGCATCAGCACCATGAGCCTGTGGACGCTGTGGGACGTGCCCTGCACATATCCCCTCTTCGAGCGGGTGAAGCTGGAGATCATCGCCTGCGGCGGCGTGGTGCGGGACACGGAGTACGGCGCGGATATCCGCCTGCGGGCGGCGTTCCCGGCGGGCGGGGCGGAACAGTTCGTTCCCCGCCTCACGGAGCTCTCCGCGGGGGGTCTGGCTATGGAGGCGGCGGGGGAGGAGTTTCTTCCAGGCCCCCGGGAGTCCGCCAACGGAACATAAACAAACCGGGAGCCGGCTTTTTGGCCGGTTCCCGGTTTTGTTATGCGTGTTCCTGCCGGACGTGGTAGCCCAGCGCCTGGATCTTTTCCAGAATGTCCGCCTGCCGGACGCCTGTGGCGTCGTAGTCCACCGCCAGCTGTCCGCCGCTGCTGACGCTGACGGAGGTGACGCCCGGCAGGGTGTCCAGCTCCCGCTTCAGCAGCTTCACGTCATGCCGGTCCGCGTTCCGGTCCAGGGAGACGGAAATGCTTGCCATTCGCTTCACCTCCCAGCTGTGGGGAAGAAGTCCGGAGTCCTCACAGGTCCTCCAGGTCTGCCGCCGGAATGTCGTTTTCCACGTTGTCCCGGGCCAGATCGGTGTCCAGCACCGGATAGACGCTGGGGATGGGCTTCTCCTGCTTTCTCCGCCGGGGGAGCTCTACCTTGCGGCTGTCATCATGCATTTAGATCACCTCCGCCCTAGCTTGTCCCGCGCCGGGCCGAACCATGCCGGAAAAAGCCGGAAAACAGCGGCAGGCACATGCCCGGCCTGGACGCAAAAGCGCGGCCGGGCACAAAAACTCCTGGGAAAACTGGGGAGATTGCCGTCCGCATCCGTGGAAAATCCGCGGGATTTTTCATAAATTCCATGGATTTGGACAGGAGGCGTCCCCCTGCGGTAAAGTAGGAAAGGAAATCACGCTGTCCTCCCCGAGAGGATGGAAAAAAGGAGCGAGACCGCATGAGCCTCAAGAAATTCAAGACCATGGACGGCAACGAGGCAGCCGCCTATATCTCCTACGCGTTCACGGAAGTGGCAACGATCTACCCCATCACGCCCTCCAGCCCCATGGCAGACCACGTGGATGAGTGGGCCGCCGCCGGCATGAAGAATATCTTCGGCCAGCCTGTGAAGCTGATGGAGCTCCAGGCCGAGTCCGGCGCCTGCGGCGCCATGCACGGCGCGCTGGAGACCGGATCCTTGGCCACCACCTACACCGCCTCCCAGGGCCTGCTGCTGATGATCCCGCCCATGTACCGAATCGCGGGCTCCATGCTGCCCGGTGTCATGCACGTCTCCGCCCGGACGGTGTCCACCCACGGCCTGTCCATCTTCGGCGACCACTCTGACGTCATGGGCTGCCGCCAGACGGGCTTCGCCCAGCTGGCCTCATCCAGCGTGCAGGAGTGCATGGACCTGGGCGCCGTGGCCCATCTCGCCGCCATCAAGGGCAGCATCCCCTTCCAGCACTTCTTCGAGGGCTTCCGAACCTCCCATGAGATCCAGAAGATCGAGGTGCTGGACTACGACGACATGAGCCGCCTGGTGGACTGGGACGCCGTCCGCCGCTTCAAGGCCCGGGCCCTGAACAGCGAGCATCCCACGGTCCGCAACACCGTCCAGAACCCGGACACCTTCTTCCAGCACCGGGAGGCCTGCAACGGCGCCTATGACCGCCTGCCCGCCATCGTGGAGGAATACATGAAGGCCGTCAGCGACCTGACGGGGCGGGACTACCAGCTGTTCAACTACTACGGCGCGCCGGACGCAGACCGGGTGGTCATCGCCATGGGCAGCGTCTGCGGCACCCTGGGGGAGGTTATCGACTACCTGAACGCCCAGGGCGAAAAGGTGGGCATGATCCAGGTCCATCTGTACCGCCCCTTCTCCGTGTCCCACTTCCTGGCCAAGCTGCCGGATACCGTCCAGACCATCTCCGTCCTGGACCGGACCAAGGAGCCCGGCGCCATCGGCGAGCCCCTGTATGAGGATGTGTGCACCGCCCTGGCGGAAGCCGGGCGCAGCGGGATCAAGGTGCTGGCCGGCCGGTACGGCCTCAGCTCCAAGGACACCACCCCCGCCCAGATGAAGGCTGTGTACGACAACATGGCCGGCGAGCAGAAAAACCACTTCACCGTGGGCATCGTGGACGATGTGACCCACCGCTCTCTGGACGTGGGGGAACACATCAGCACCGCCGGCGGCTCCACCATCGAGTGCAAGTTCTGGGGCCTGGGCTCCGACGGCACCGTGGGCGCCAACAAGAACTCCATCAAGATCATCGGCGACAACACGCCCCAGTACGTCCAGGCGTATTTTGAATATGACTCCAAGAAGTCCGGCGGCGTCACCAAAAGCCACCTGCGCTTCGGCAAGGAGTCCATCCGCTCTGCCTACTACGTCACCCAGGCGGACTTCGTGGCCTGCCACAAGCAGAGTTACATCCACTCCTATGACATCGTCCACGAGGTGAAGCCCGGCGGCACCTTCCTGCTGAACACCCTGTGGAAGGGGGAGGAGCTGGAGCGGAATCTGCCCAACCACGTGAAGCGGACACTGGCCCGGAACCATGTGAAGTTCTATACCATCGACGCCGTGTCCATCGCCCAGGAGCTGGGTCTGGGCAACCGGACCAACACGGTCCTCCAGGCGGCGTTCTTCAAGCTCTCCGGCGTGCTGCCGGTGGATGAGGCCGTCCAGTACATGAAGGACGCCATCACCCACAGCTACTTCAAGAAGGGCGACAAGGTCCTGAACATGAACTACGCCGCTGTGGACCGGGGCCTCCAGTCCGTGGAGGAGATCCGAGTGCCCGACAGCTGGAAGGACCTGCCCGACGAGCCCCTGGAGCAGACTGAGGCCGCAGGTGTGCCGGACTACGTCCGGGACGTGCTGATCCCCGTCAACGCCCAGGCCGGCGACAAGATCCCTGTCAGCAAGTTCCTCAGCTTTGCCGACGGCGTGACGGAGGTGGAGACCTCCAAGTACGAAAAGCGCGGCATCGCCGTGGATGTTCCCCAGTGGCTGCCGGACAACTGCATCGGCTGCAACCAGTGCTCTCTGGTGTGCCCCCACGCCGCCATCCGGCCCTTCCTGTTTACCAAGGAGGAGGCGGAGCAGGCCCCGGCCGGCTGCATCACCCACAAGGCCAACGGCAGGGGGATGGAGAATTATACCTTCCGCATCCAGGTGGATCCCCTGGACTGCCAGGGCTGCGGCAGCTGCGCCGACGTGTGCCCCGCCAGGGAGAAGGCCCTGGTGATGAAGCCGCTGGAGTCCCAGATGCCGGAGCAGGACAACTGGAATCACTGCCTGTCCCTCTCCGAGAAGGCCAATCCTCTGGACAAGTTCACCGTCCGGGGCAGCCAGTTCCAGCGGCCGCTGATGGAGTTTTCCGGCGCTTGCGCCGGCTGCGGCGAGACCCCCTACATGAAGTTGATGACCCAACTGTTCGGCGAGCGGATGTACATCGCCAACGCCACCGGCTGCGCCCAGGCCATGTTTCTGTCCGTGCCCTCCATTCCCATGGTGAAGGACTCCGCCGGTCACGGCCCGGCCCTGTCCAACTCCCTCTTCGAGAACAACGCCGAATACTCCCTGGGCATGTGCCTGTCCGTGGACCAGCAGCGCAACCAGGTCAAGACCCACGCCAAGGCTGCCCTGGACACCACCTCCGACGCTGCCCTGAAGGCCGCCCTGGAGAGCTGGCTGCAAGACGGCGACGACGGCGACAAGACCCGGGCCGTGTCCGACGCCCTGATCGCCGCCCTGAACCAGACCGCCGACTCCGGCGCCGACGTGCGGTTCCTGCGGGACAACGCCGACCAGCTGGTGAAAAAGACCATGTGGATGTACGGCGGCGACGGCTGGGCCTATGACATCGGCTACGGCGGCTTGGACCACGTGCTGGCCTCCGGCATCGACGTGAACATCCTGGTGGTGGACAACGAGCTGTACGCCAATACCGGCGGCCAAGCCTCCAAGGCCACGCCCATCGGTGCGGTGGCTCAGTTCGCCGCCAGCGGCAAAAAGACCCCCAAGAAGGACCTGGGCATGATTGCCATGAACTACGGCCATGTCTATGTGGCCCAGGTGTCCATGGGCGCCAACCCCGCCCACGTGGTGAAGGCCCTGAAGGAGGCCGAGGCCCACAAGGGCCCGTCCCTCGTCATCGCTTACGCCCCCTGCATCAACCACGGCATCGCCAAGAGCATGAAGGTGAGCCAGGCGGAGCAGAAGCTGGCGGTGGAGTGCGGCTACTGGCCCCTGTTCCGGTACAGCCCTGAGCTGGCGGCGGAGGGGAAGAACCCCTTCCAGCTGGACAGCAAGGCCCCCAACGGCAAGCTGCGGGAGTTCATGATGGGCGAGGTCCGGTTCTCCGGCCTGACCCGCACCTTCCCTCAGATCGCCGAGCAGCTCTTCGCCGAGGCGGAGGAGCAGTGCGCCGCCCGGTACGCCCAGTACGAGAAGCTGGCGGCCCAGAAATAACTTTGCTGAAATCGACACTCCTATAAACGAAAGCGCCCCAGGGCTTTGCCCTGGGGCGCTTTCGTTCCGCCGTCAGCGGGATCCGGCGGCGTGAAAGGTGCGGTTGATGAGGCAGCGGCTGCAGCAGAAATCGATGTGCCGCTCCATGGCGGAGCGAGCCAGCTCCGGCAGCCCCAGGCCGATGGCGGAGCAGATAGCCACGTGCTGGGAGCCCATGACGATCAGATTGTCCTTTTTCTGTTCCGTGGCAACGAACTCGCAGGAGCGGATAGACAGGTAGTGAAGGGTGCCCTGGAGGGTCTCGAACATGTCGATGAGATACTCGTTCTCTGTGGTCAGCACCAGCTGGTGGTGGAACTCCAGGTCGATCTTGGCCCGCTCGGAGGCGGTGGGGGCGGTATCCAGATCCTTCGCAAAGTCCTGCCAGGCGGACTGGAACTGGTCTGCCAGCTTCTGGAGCCTGGGCAGGTCAATCAGGGTCCGCTTCTGTGCGCAGAGGAAGGCCGCCTCTCCTTCGATGGCCCGCCGGGCCACGAACAGGTCCTCCAGGGACTCGCTGCTGAGGTCAAAGACAAAGTAGCTGCGGTATTTGCTGTCGCTGCTGCGGACGGCGGTCACCAGGCCGTTTTCCTCCAGCCGCTCCACCGCTCGGGTCACCGGGGAGGTGCTGACCCCCATCTGCTCCGCCAGCTTGGAGATGTTCAGCCTGCTCCCTGGCGGGATGGCGGAGGAGAAGATGGCCTTCTCCAGCAGTTCATAGACGATGTCGGAGATCTTGGCAAAGGGATTCTTCTCCTGGGCCGCTGTGATGTTCTGTGCGGTGAATCGGCAGCCGTCCCGCTGTCTGGGATCCTGGGGCATAGGGCACCTCACTTCTGAAAAATATCTGTATCCTATCATAGCGGCCGCGGGCGCGAAAATCAAGCCCGGCGCAGAAAACCGCGCCGGACCGGGAGGGGGCTCCTTCAGTCCCGGAGGTCTTCCTCCAGATTGATTTTGCCGTGGACCTGCTCGAACTCCGTGATACAGCGGCGGATCAGGTACAGAATCTGCCCGCTGCCTGTTCGTCCTTCATATTCCGCGATATAAAACAGCTTGTCATGTGTCTCCTTATCCATGCGAAATCCAAGATGACTGTCCCGTGGCTTTTTCATAGTAAACTCCCTGTCTCTTATACACATCTGACGCTGCCGACGATATGCAGTGTGTA
>OJQI01000670.1_pt1 | contig 17369 bp, 15 predicted proteins | sample 1598711 | NCBI WGS metagenome assembly OJQI01 (sample SAMN03922505, study PRJEB24848) | human gut metagenome | isolation source: stool sample | host: Homo sapiens | place: Germany | collected 2011-11 | reverse complement strand
GTCTCGTGGGCTCGGAGATGTGTATAAGAGACAGCTCCGGCATGCTGCCCGACAGTCCGCTGCTGGAGTGCGCCGGCCTGGCTCCTGGGTCGCGGCTGATGGGTGTCTTCCGCGACGAGATGCCCCAAACCATCGTCACCAGCATCTACAACTTCCATCTCGACCTCGTGCGCCTCGAAGGCGAGGAATCGACCGTCCTCATAGACAACCTGCGGCGCACGGTCGATCCCGACATCCGCCGCGGACTGCAGATCGTCAAGACCTTGCGCATCGAGCGACGCGAAGACCTGCTGCGCGCCGCCGACTATGCGGGCCACGCCGACTACCTGCTCCTCGACCCCGTAGAGGCCGCCCAAGAATGGTTGACGGACTGGGAAGCCCCCGTGCCCTTCCTCCTCCGTGGAGGAAAGAAGGAGGCCGAGGGAGCGTCGCTGCCCGACTTCCACCATCCGCGCCTCGCTGGCTACTGCCTGGGCGAGGAGATGGAACAGGCGCCAGGGCGCATCGACGCCACCAAGGTCCAACGACTGCTGGACAACCTTTGATCGCATATAGGCAAGCACCACGCAGATTATAGGAAGACGAAAAGCCCACCAAGCACGCATGGCGCAGGCCCGGCTGCGCTATTTGATGAATTTGGCTTTGCAGAACGGACAATTGTCGTACTTCTGCAGTTCCTCGTAGTTCATGGAGAAGCTGTGGCTGCAGTTGGGGCAGGAGTAGTCGTGGCGAAACTTGTCGTTGATCTTCTTCTGCTCGATGGGCACGCGCGAGGCGTCTCTCCAGCGCTTGATGAAGATGAGGAGGACGAACACGGCGGCTATGCAGTACAAGGAATTTCTGATGATCCCGTCGCCTCCAAACACAAAGGTATAGACCATGGCGCCGATGGTAAAAATACCCATACTCGACGCGATGGCGACAAACCGTGCGCTTTTGATCTTTTGGTTGATGATATACTCCTCGTGGTCCTCCCACACCTTCGACAGTGGGCGGATGTCTGCCGTCTTCGGTACCGCCTTGTCGATGGCCGCGAAGACCGCCTTCGTATCGACCTGGTAGCGGTCCGTGCCCAGCGCCAGGGAGTCTTCCCGCCGCATGGACTTTTTCTCCACGCCTACATTATTTATATAGGTGATGTTGGCCGCCTTGAGGTTTTCTACGAGATAGGTGCCGCCCTCCGTCACCGTGATGCGGCAGTGTTGGCGCGAGACGGTCTGCGGCACGCTGCCCGGCGCACCCAGGCGCAGCGTCTGCTGTCCGATGATGACATTTAGTTGCGAGGTTTTGGCGTCGCGTCCGATGATGATTTGCATGGCTTTTTATTTCTTTTCAGTGGATAGTGTGATGAGCGCCTTGAGTTGCTTGAGCGCGTCGCGCGAGATAGGTAGCTGGAAGGTGAAGCGGTCGTAGTCGGTGATGACCAGTCGCTGCTTGGGAATGTTCACCTTGCAGATATAGCGCTTGTTGACGATAAATCGCTTGCCGATACGGATGAAGGTAGTGGCCTCGTTGCCCAGCTGCTTGTCGAGGGCATGTTCGAGGTTGGTGAGGTTCATGCCGATCGGACTGCGCAGTTTGTTGGCCGTGACCACGTTGCAGTAGTTGCCATCGCTCTCAAAGTAGGCGATTTCGGTGATGCGGAGCCTGAGCAGCTCGTCGCGTGAGTTGAAATAGATGTACTCCATCATGCTGATTCGTCTATAGTCGTGTCCGAGTTCCCCGGTTGTGGGCACGCTCTTGGAAGAAATTCTGTGTGCGGCAGGGTGATGTGGGGAAGTGTACTGCCCGCCGTTGGCTTGGCTGGTTCGTCGGTTTTCGCGCCGCGTCCAGCATCGTGCCACGAATGATTTGGTGTGTGCCGAAAGAGGATGGGGCCGTGTCCATAAACCAATAATCTTCGCATTCGACAGGGCAAAGTTACAAAAAAATACTCAGTTTTACATTCTTTTCACTAGTGTCCACTAAAAACGATTAACAATCGTTGTAAGTGGTTGATATACGACAAAATACGAGCAAAAAATGACTCTATGGGTTAGAAATTACTATCTTTGCAGAAAATTACAATCTGTAAGTTAGTTTAGACTCATGAATCAAGGTAAGTATATATTCAGTCAAATATGTGATTTCCTTCCCAAAAACCAGTTCGATTGGTTCGTAAAAAAATATCAAGGAAACAAATATGTTAAGAAGTTCACTTGTTGGAATCATTTGCTAGTGATGATATTCGCTCAGTTGACCCATCGAGAGAGTCTTCGAGACTTGATAGCTACGCTCAATGCGCATAAGACTAAGTTCAACAGGCTTGGATTTGGCACATCTGTTACCAGAAGTAATCTTTCCAAAGCTAATGAGCAAAGAGAGGCTAAAATATTTGAAGACATGGCGTATCATATGGTCAAGACTGCAAGAGACTTACGCATAGGATTAGTTGACAAAGACTTCTTCTATGAAGGTAATGTCTATGCTTTTGACTCAACAACCATCTCACTTTGCCTAAATGTGTTTTGGTGGAGTAAACTTCATCATGACAAAGGTGGTGTAAAGATGCATACCTTATATGATGTAAAGACAGACATACCATCATTCTTTCTTATAACCAATGCGGATTTACATGATTCCAAGGTAATGAACGAGATACCTTATGAGCCTGATGCTTTATACATATTTGATAGAGCATATATGGACACGGAGCAACTCACCATCATCAATACGATAAAGGCGTTCTTTGTTGTTCGTGAGAAACGTCGTATGTCATATACAGTGATTGAAGACAAACAATATAACAACCCTATAACGGGAGTGATGGCTGATCAAACGATACAGTTTAGTGGATATAAAACACGAAAGCAATACTCTTCCCCAATGAGAAGAATCACCTTTTATGATAAGGAGGGAAACAGAACCTTTGTGTTTTATACCAATAACTCCATCCTCTCTGCAGAGGATATTGCATTGGCTTACAAATATCGTTGGAGGGTAGAGTTGTTCTTCAAATGGATGAAGCAACATCTTCATGTCAAGGAATTCTATGGCACAACCGAAAATGCTGTAAAGATACAATTGTATAGTGCAATCATTGCATATTGCTTGGTTGCGATTGTTGAACGAAAAATGAAATTGAATATGGAAATGTATGATTTGTTAAGAATTTTATCTGTCTCATTGTTGGACAGAACCCCTCTCGTAGATTTGCTCGGCAAAAGCAAACCTGCCGAGAAGTTACAAACTGTAAGAGAATTAAGTCTTAAATTTATTTAGTGGACACTAGTGCATTCTTTTATACCGTTTTTTTGGTCAAAATCGTCTTTACCCTCCCTAAATTCACCATTTTCACATCTCTTTTCCTCCTTTTTTCGCATTTCGTACCCCAAAACCCACCTTTTGTGTAAAAAGAAGCGAATAATTTGTCCATGTGGCAACAAAATCCGAAATTTGCAACGTAAACAGAAATAAACAACCATTAATTCATACGATTATGATGACAAGCGACGACACCCAGTTGTTGGGTAAGAACACCCAGGTAGAGAATCCGCAGAACGAGCAGACTGCTCCTGTGGCAGAAGAGACCTCTGAGAAGCAAAGCGCCACATGGAAGAAGGTGGCCATCGGTGGCACCTCCGGCATTCTGCTCGGTGCCGGTGCGCTCTATGCCGTCAACGCGATGGCTGGCGAGACCCAGGCCGACGCCGCCGATCCCGCTACGGCTTCCCCCCAGGCTGCTGGCAGCGCCGTGGCGACAGTGGAGGACGACATGACCTTTGCCGAGGCCTTCCAGTCGGCCCGCGCCCAGGTGGGCCCCGGTGGCGTCTTTGAGTGGCACGGTGGCGTCTATGGCACCTACACCGCCGACGAGTGGAACGCCATGTCGGCCGAGGACAAGGCCGCCTTCACCCAGACTGCCATGTCCAACGTCCACCCCCACAGTTATCAGCCCACCGCCCACACGGCCGTCCATCAGACCGACGTGGAGGTTCACCGCGAGGTGGTCTATGAGCGCGAGACCGTCAAGGAGCCCGAGCATGGCCATTCGGGCCGTACCGCCGAGGATGGCAGCCATGTGCGCACCGCCACCCCCGCCACCCCCGCGAGCCATGAGGAGCCCTTCGTCCAGGAGACGGAAGACGTACACATCGTCGGCCAGACCAAGTTCCAGGGCCACCAGGCCGTCATCCTCGACCTTGACGGCGATGCCCAGCCCGACGTGGCCGTCATCGACGTCAACGACAACAACCAGCTCGACGACCAAGACGTCCTGATCTTCCGCGACGGCACCACCATGACGCGTGGCGAGCTCGCACAGAGCATGTCCGAGGACGAGACGGGCGACGTCACCCCGCAGACGGAGCACCAGCCCGACCACACCGAGGGCTATATGCAGACGGCCTATGAGGGCGCAGAGCCCGATGGCACAACCGACGGCTACGATGGCATGACCGACGGCTACGACGGCGCGCAGGAGGATCCCTACCTCCACCAGGCTTCCTACTCTGAGGATATCAATACGGCCAACGACGAGGGCATGATGGATCCCAACCTCCAACAGGCTTCCTACTCCGAGGATCCCGCGATGGGCTACGACGACCCCAACCTCGGCGTGGACGGCGTGGACGGCGTGGACGACGCTGGTACTGACATGCAATATATCTAAATAAACGGCTATGGAAGTAAAGCGCGTAAAATGCTCCAATTGTGGCATCATCCTCGAAGTGAAGAACTCGAAGAATGAGGCTGTCAAACTGATCACGTGCCCGCAGTGCAAAGCACCGCTGCGGGTGCGCTTTCAGCCGCAGCAACCCCTGGAGGTGGAGACCATCTTGCCCGGGCGTCAGCAGCGCGTGGCACCACAGAACGACGGCGAGACGCTGCTGGGAGGGCGCCAGGACAGCGAGCGGACCATCCTCGGCCAAGGATGCCAGCAGGGCGCGGCCACGGCTTGCCTCGTTCTGGCCGGCCAGCAGTATGTGCTCCGCCAGGGTGCCAACACCGTGGGCCGCAAGGCGCAGACCTCGCAGGCCACGCTCCAGTTGCCCGTCTCCGACCCCTACATGAGTCGCCACCACCTACAGATCACGGTCTCCGTCCTGCCCAATGGCAAGCTCAAAGCCGTCATCAGCAACGACCGCAACAAGAATATCACCTCCATCAACGGCGTGGAACTGCCCCACGACGAAGCCATCGTCCTCTCCAACGGCGACCGCATCGTCATGGGCAAGACCACCGTAGTCTATCAAGAAAGATAATCCCCCCTCAACGATTTCACATGAAAATAGCAATCAGACAGCCCCAGGCCATCTATGAGCTCGGGCAGCGAGATAACCAAGAGGACAGCATTTGGCCCTTGCAGGGACAGGCTACCGATCAGGACTTCTTCTTCATCCTCTGCGATGGCATGGGAGGCCACGAACATGGCGAGGTGGCGAGCCGCATCGTCAGCCAAAGCCTTGCCCAGTATCTGCGCGACCACGTCAATCCCGAGGAGATCGTCTCCGACCAGGTGCTCGGCGAGGCGCTGGAGGCGGCCTACCAGGCCCTCGACCAGGCCGACGACGAGGCAGCCAAGAAGATGGGAACCACCCTTTGCCTCCTCCTCTTCCATCGTGGCGGACTGACCACGATGCACATCGGCGACAGTCGCATCTACCACGTGCGCCCCTCGGCCAAGAAACTCCTCTACCAGAGCAAGGACCACTCCCTGGTCTATGACCTCTACCAGGCGGGCGAGATCAGCTACGAGGAGATGGCCACATCGCCCCAGAAGAACATCATCACCCGCGCCATGCAGCCCGGCAAGGACAACCGCTGCAAGCCCTCCGTGGTCCATATCACCGACCTCAGGCCCGGCGACTACCTCTACATCTGCAGCGACGGCATGCTGGAGCAGATGGACAACGACGCACTCTGCCAGTTGTTCTCCTCCCAGGACTCCGACGAGGCGAAGCGCCAGCAGCTTATCGAGGCCACGAAGGGCAACAAGGACAACCACTCGGCCTACATCGTCGGCATAGCGAGCGTCTCCTCAGGCGAGGGCGACGAGTCGCTGCTGGACGACGAGCAGACCTCCAAAGACAACGCGCTCAACATCCGTCCCGTCTTCGAGGCCGAGGAGGTGGCGAGCGACGTCGAGGAGGCTCCCCGGGTGGGCCAGCCCCTCCGCCCACAGCCCCAGGCTCCGAAGGGCGGCAAAGGCAAGCTCGTGCTGGGTGCCGCCGCTGCCTTAGTGGCCCTGGCCTGCGCCTACTTCTTTCTCACGCCGAAGGAGGAGAAGGCCGCCGCGCCCCTCGTGCCCCATACGGAGAAGATCGGCGACAGTCCCTCACGCCAGTCCGCAGACCCCGCACGCGAGACGGTGGCCCGCGAAGTGAGGGTCGATCAGCCCGCCAGCAGTAGTAGCAAGAGCGAGACGACCGTGCGCCGCGAGACTGCGCCGCAGAAGGCCAGCCCCGCCGAACCGAAGAAGAATCCTGCTTCCGGCAAGGCCGACCCGAAGAAGGACGGCAAGGCTGACAAAGCGGGCAGCACGCTCGAAAGCAGCAAGGGGGCCAAGACGCTTCCTCCTCCCAGCATGAGGCAGAGGAAAGCCGAAGACCCCATCGACGCAGCCCGCGAAAAACTGAAGGGAGCGCCGCAGGGTGGCCAGAAGCAGAAGAGCAAACCGTCGGAGGGCATTCCTGTCTGACGAATCTTTCCCACACTTTCCATTCACCACCCCGCATCATGACCAATCGATCCGCCCAAGGACAGTAGGTCGCCCGGGCGGAGACAAAGAAAAAGAAAATGAGCGATACGATCAACCAATCCAATATGCTGCGTGTGGGCACGATCCTGCACGGCACCTACCGCGTCGATGGCTACTTGGCATCGGGCGGTTTTGGCAATACTTACGTTGCCACCAACATCCAGTTTGGTGAGCGCTACGCCATCAAGGAGTTCTTCCTCAAGGGCGTGACGGAGCGCGACGAAAACACGACCACTATCAGCGTCAGCAACCAGGAGAACGCTGCCACCTTCGAGGCCCAGCGCGACAAGTTCAAGAAGGAGGCCGTGCGCCTGCGCAAACTCTCCAGTCCTCATATCGTCTGTGTCCACGACCTCTTCGAGGAGAACGGCACGGCCTACTATGTCATGGACTTCGTCGATGGCGAGAACCTCCGCGACTATCTCAAGAAGATCGGCCACCCGCTCGACGAGGCTACCGTCTGGCAGGTCTTCGACCAGGTGCTCGACGCGCTGGAGGTGGTCCACAGCCACGGACTCTTCCACCTCGACCTCAAGCCTGCCAACCTGATGATGGACCAGCAGGGTGGGGTGAGACTCATCGACTTCGGTGCAAGCAAGCAGATGAAGGCGGGCAGCGGGGCAACGACCTCCACGGCCGTCAGCTACACCAATGGCTACGCACCGCGCGAGCAGATGGAGCAGGCCCTCGACAAGTTTGGTCCCTGGACCGACTTCTACGCCCTCGGCGCCACGCTCTACTTCCTCCTGACGGACCAGAAGCCGCCGCTGCCCTCGGATATCGACGACGACATGACGGACGACAAGCACGAGGCCCTCGCCATGCCCGACAGCATCAGCGACCGGCTGCGTCGGATGGTCCTTTGGCTGATGGCCACCGACCGTCGCAAACGCCCGCAGTCGGTAGCCGATATACGCAGCGTCCTCAACCAGAAGGCAGAGAACAAGCCTGCCGACCCAGCCAAGGGCGAGGAGGGCGACGACGTTACAATTGTGCTGCCCAAGTCGGACCAAGACAAGGTGAGCGATGACCCCGCTGCCAACGGCGATCCTTCCACGACGGACAACCCCTCCGCGGCGGACGACGAGACTGAGATCGTTCAGGATGATCCCTCGGTCGAAGAGGAGGAGAAGAAGAGCTCGAAATGGAAATGGATCCTCGTGGTCCTGATCTTTGCCGTTATCGGCTTCTTCGGCGCCAAGTACTTCTTGTCTCCTGGTCAGGATACTGCCCCGGCCTCACAAGAACCCGACTCTACAGTGGTCGATTCTACCGTCGTCGATTCTACCATCGTCGAGCAGCAACAAACTCCTGCCGCCCAGCAGCAAACCCATGCTGCTACAGTCAAGACCAGCGCGGCCAGCGACTCAGCAGCCGCCTATCCGGCTCCGAAGAAGAAGGCTCCGAAGCACGAGAGACCCTCCCAGAAGAAGAAGAGTGGCAGACAGTACCACTACGACTACGACGAACCCTACCGTCCGTCCACTCCCTCGAAGAATCCCACTTCGGGCGGCAGCAGCGAGAGCTACGGATCGGGATCGGGCAAGAATCCTTCCTACGGATCGAGCTCTACCTCGTCTTCCAAGAAGGAAAACACGGCTGGCGACTCCTCTTGGTAGAAATCCTACGCCCAGCAGGCGCCTCTTGGCAGGCGGCCTCATCAACGAAAACAGGCGACGCACCCTCGGGTGTGTCGCCTGTTTTCGTTGATGAGGAAGGAAGGGCGGTGCTACCGCACGAAACCCACCTGCTGGCGGTCGATCTCGAAACTGCCGACGCGCACCATTTTCTTTGTCCGCTTGTTGTGGGCATAGACCCAATAGACGCCGTCGGCCAGGCTGCTGATGTCGATGCGCTGGGCCGGTCCCGTGGCTGGCAGCGGGCGGAGGTAGCTGCGCAGGAAGACGCCCTGGAGGGTGGCGACGGCATAGCGGTCGATGTCCATCGGGAGCAGCGGGCGGAGGGCCTCAGAGAGGTCCAGCTGCTGTCCGTCGTTGGCCAGGTAGAGGTTCTTGGGCAGCTGCGGCTGGTAGGTCGTCGCGACGGGCGGCTGATACTGCAGCGGCTGGCTCTCGTTGCCGTAGCGGTCCATAGCCGTGACGGCCACGAAGGGCCACCCACGGAAGAGGCGCGGCGCCAGAGCGGTGGCTATCTGCTTGTGGGCGAAGCGGGCCAGGAGGAGGTTGGCGGGATTGTCGGTGTCCACGGGCCAGTGGTCGCTCACATATATATTATAATAAGGAGCGTCGCCCTGCCAACTGATGAGGCCGCTGTCCAGACGGAGGTCCGTCGGTGGGGCAAGGCGGGCATCGCGCTTCCCCTTCATGGCCGGGACGAGGGCCGGAAAGAGGTTGAAGCGCTGCTCGAAGTCGTAGATGCCCTTGTGGTTTTCGATCAGAAACTTCGACCGGAAGTGGGCGTGGCCCATGCCCGCCCATCGGCTCACCTCCATCTGCCGCGAGATGTCGGCGAGGGTCCAGCGTCCCTCCCTCGGATCGAGAAACCACGTGCCCAGTCCGCTCGCCAGCGTGCGACCATGACTGTTGGCCACCCAGTCGGGCACGAAGGGAAAGTAGTGGTTGCCACGGTAGTACTGCATCGGGTAGAGCTGCTCCATCCACCCCTGCTTCAGCCATAGCTGCGCGTCCTGATAGACCTTGTCGCGGGCGTTGTAGCCATAGCTGCTATAGCGCGTGAGGTCGCTATATTTTCCCAGCGGCGAGGCGCTCACCTTCACCCACGGCTTGCGCATCTCCACGGCCTCGTGGATGGCGCGCACGATACGGTTGATGTTGGCGCGGCGGTTGTCGGGCGTGTCGCCGTTTCGGCGCGTGGCGCGTGGCCATCCGTCGGGATAGCGGATATAGTCGAGGTGGATGCCGTCGATGTCATACTTCTCCGTCAGTTCGGCGCAGACGGAGGCCAGATAGGGCGCCACGCGCTCGTCGGAGGGGTCGAGATAGCCTGCGCCATCCAGTTTTCTGAGGCGCAGTCCCTTGGCGCGCAGACGGCGGCAGCCGAGCGAGGTCCACGGTCCGCAGGGGATCGTGGCGAGCCAGGCGTGGAGTTCCATGCCCCGCTTGTGACACTCCTCGATGGCGAAGCGCAGCGGGTCGTAGCCCGGGGCGCGCCCTTCCTGTCCCGTGAGGCAGCGGTCCCACGGCTCCAGGGCCGAGGGATAGGTGGTGGTGGCACGCACGCGCGCCTGGAAGAGCACGGTGTTGATATTGGCCTCGGCGTAGCGGTCGAGGATCTCCGTGAGCTGGCGCTTCTGGCGCTCGATGCCCTCCTGCGTCGTGGCGTAGCCCTTGGGCCAGTCGAGGTTGGAGAGCGTCGTCAGCCAGACGGCCCTTACCTCGCGCTTGGGCAGCGTCTCGAGGTTGAAGGCCTGGCAGCGATCCTGCGCATGGCCTCCGAGACAGGGGAGGAGGGCGGCAAAGATCGTGGCCGAGGCTTGGCGTAAAAGTATCTTTGGATGGGTCATTGTTGTAATTTTGGCACAAAGTTAAGGATTCTTTTTGGTTATTTGAAATAATCACCTTACCTTTGTCGGGTTGAATCAGAAAAATTGATGAGTATTATTTAAAAGCGAACGGATAAAATGAAGAAAATCACTACTTTGCTGCTGATGCTCGCCCTTGCCGTGGCAGCACACGCGCAGTTTCAGCAGGGCAAGGCCTACTTGGGTGCTTCCCTGACGGGAGTGGATCTCAACTATACGGGCAAGAACGGGCTCAACCTCGGCATTGAGGGCAAGGCGGGCTACTTGCTGGAGGACAACTGGATGGTGCTGGGCCAGGCCTCGCTGAAGCACACCGGGTCGAGCGACGCGGCCAGTTCCTTCACGGCGGGCATCGGCGGCCGCTACTACATCGTCCAGAACGGTCTCTACCTGGGGGCCAACCTCAAGTATCTCCATGCCGACCACAGCTACAACGACCTGATGCCAGGAGCGGAGGTGGGCTACGCCTTCTACATCAACCGCAGCGTGACGATCGAGCCCGCCATCTACTACGACCACTCCTTCAACAACAGCGACTATAGCACGGTGGGACTGAAGGTCGGTATCGGCATCTATCTCTTCGACGACTAATCGTAGCCATCGTCGGGAGGACGCGGACGGCTCGACGCCATCCCCACTCCCTGGCACAGAAAACGATGATCCAGCAATATCCCTCACAACTTCTCCAGAAGGCGGTCGATGAGTTTGCCACGCTGCCGGGCGTAGGTCGCAAGACAGCCCTGCGCCTGGTGCTCTACCTGCTCCGCCAGCCCTCGGAACGTGCCGACTCGCTGAGCGAGGCCGTGCGCAGGGCGCGCCACGAGGTGCGCTACTGCCGGGTCTGCCACAACATCTCCGACCAGGAGGTCTGCCCCATCTGCTCCGACCCGCGTCGCGACAGTAGGACGATCTGCGTGGTGGAGAACGTCCAGGACGTCATGGCCATCGAGAACACGCAGCAGTACAACGGTCTCTACCATGTGCTCGGCGGCGTCATCTCGCCCATGGACGGCATAGGCCCCGGCGACCTGGAGATCGACTCGCTCGTCAGCCGCGTGGAGGCGGGCGGCGTGGACGAGGTGATTTTTGCCCTGGCGAGCACGATGGAGGGCGACACGACCAACTTCTATGTCTCCCGACGCCTGCAGCCGACGGGGGTGCGGACGAGCGTCATCGCGCGCGGCATCTCGGTGGGCGACGAACTGGAATATACCGACGAGGTGACACTGGGGCGCAGCATCCTCTGCCGCACGCCCCTGGAGACGGGCGGACGGTAGCCCCGTGGCCCGCGCGAAACAAGAAATCTAAAATATGGAAAAAACAAGAAAGATACTCATGACGGAGTGTCTCGGATCCGTGGCGATCCTCCTGCTGCTGGCCTTGGTCTTCGAGACGGGACTGGTCGCCGAGGGACTGTGGGCGACGGCCGACGGCACGACGCTCTTCCTGGCGCAGACGGCGATGACGATCGTGCTCCTGGCCACCGTACCCGGCGCGCTCTATCTCTTCCGCCTCCGCAGCGTGAGGGACCGCCTCATAGCAGACGGCGAGACGGCCCTGCGGCGCTGGGGCAGCGTGCGCATGCTCATGATCTGCGTACCGATGGTCCTCGACCTGCTGCTCTACTACCTCTTCGGGGCAGTGGTGGGCTTCTTCTACATGGCCGTCATCCACCTGCTCACCATCACCTTCGTCTTTCCCACCAAGCGGCGCTGCGACCACGAGTGCCGCGCCGAAGAGCAACCGGCGGAGGACCCTATGCAGGACGATCCCTCCCATCAAGGACAACCATAGCACACACCTAATTTTATACAGACAGAGAGAAAGATGGCCCATAAGCTCACCGTCGTTATCGTCAGCTACAACGTCAAGTACTACCTGGAGCAATGTCTCGTCAGCCTGCGCCGCGCCCTCACGGGCATCGACGCCGAGGTCTACGTGGTGGACAACGACTCCAAGGACGACTCCATCGGCTATCTCGCGCCCCGCTTCCCCGAGGTGAAGATGATCGCCAGCCGCCACAATCTCGGTTTTGCGCGCGCCAACAACCTCGCCATCCGGTCGAGCGAGTCGGAGTATGTGCTGCTGCTCAATCCCGACACCATCGTCGGCGAGGAGTCCATCCGCCAGTCCATCGCCTTCATGGACGCCCATCCGAAGGCGGGAGCCGCGGGGGTGAGGATGCTGCGCACGGACGGCAGCGACGCCAAGGAGTCGCGACGCGGACTGCCCACGCCGCTCACCTCCTTCTACAAGATCTCGGGTCTCTGCGAGCGCTTCCCCAACAGCCGACGGCTGGGCAGATACTACATGAGCTATCTGCCGTGGGACGAGCCCAACCCCATCGAGGTCATCAGCGGTGCCTACTGCTTCCTGCGGCGAAAGGCACTCGACGAGGTCGGACTGCTCGACGAGGACTTCTTCATGTATGGCGAGGACATCGACCTCAGCTACCGCGTGCTCAAAGGGGACTACGAAAACTGGTACCTGCCCTGCCGCATCCTCCACTACAAGGGCGAGAGCACGCAGCGCGAGTCCTATCGCTATGTCCACGTCTTCTACGAGGCCATGCTCATCTTCTTCCGCAAACACTACGGCCACCTGAGTTTTCTGCTGAGCCTGCCCATCAAGGCGGCGGTCGTCGGCAAGGCGGCGCTGACGCTCATGCAGGTGCTGTGGTGGCGCGCCGTCAAGGACATGGGACTGCTGGCGCGGGCCCGACAGGTCTTCCCCACCTATCTCTTCATAGGACGGGAGGAGTCGATAGCGGCCTGTCGCACCATCGCCCAGAAGAAAGCGCTGACGGGCGAGTTTCGCGTGGCCGACCACAAGCGGCTGCCCGACGGCCACCTGGCGCTCACGGATCTTCTGCCCCAGGATGCGACCCTGGTCGTGGTCTATGACATCACGGCCTACAGTTTCGACCAGATCTTCGAGATCTTTGGCCGCGAACCGCGCGAGAACGTCCTCATCGGCACCTACAATCCCTCCACCCAACTGATCATCACCGGCAATGAAATCATCTGACGCCAAGCAGCTGCCCGCGGTGCGCCTCCGCGCCCTGGAGCCCGAAGACCTCGACTTCCTCTACCGCATAGAGAACGACGAGGCGCTATGGGACTGTGGCACCACCAACGTGCCCTACAGCCGCCAGGTGCTGAGGGAGTATATCCTCTCGGCCCGCAACGACATCTATGCCGACGGACAGGTCCGGCTCATGGCGGAGAACGAGGCTGGCGAGGTGGTGGGCATTGGCGACTTCGTCAATTTCGACCCGCGCCACCAGCGGGCGGAGATCGGATTGGTCGTGCCGGTCGAATACCGCCGCAGGGGCTATGGATCGGCCATCGTCGGCAGACTGATCCATACGGCCCGCCATATCCTCCACCTCCACCAGGTCTATGTCTGCGTGGGCGTGGAAAACAAGGCCTCCATCGCCTTGTTCGAGAAGATGGGCTTCGCCACCACCGCCCGCCTCACCGACTGGCTCTGCGTAGGATCCGCGTATCAGGACGCGCTGTGGATGCAGCGCTTCCTTTAGTTTTCCCCATTCTTTTTTCTCGGCGCTTGCCCTCAGTTTTTGGGATTCGGATGGTGTCTTTGATGATCTTTTTGCCTAAGGCCAAATCGGGTAAAAAGTGCCATCAAATTTTACATCTCACACCCCCTTGGGTGACGAAGAGTAAGAGATGCATTCCTAAATGGGCTCATCCGAGGTTTGGAGCAACTACACGACGTAGCGTCATGAAAGGGTAAAGGCGTCCGCACGCTACAGACAAACAACGGGACCATGATCTACGAAGCGAGACCATAGAGGCCGCGCGATGGCGCTGGTCCGCCACGGGTCTCTATGGTCTCTGTGCTTTTTCCTACCGCTTCACGAGGTGGCCGATCACCTGCTGGCGGTTGCGGCCCGCGCCCCGGTAGCCGACGTGTATCCAGCAGGTCTTGCCCCGGGACGCGGTCTCCCAGATGAGCTGGTCAAACTCGAGGTTGTCCATCATCCAGGCAAACCACTCGCGGCCCGTCTTGGCGTCAGGAATAAAAATGTCGGCGGCGCAGCCGCGCGTGTGGTCCGAGGTCTTCACGCCCCCGACGGCGGCGTTGAGCCTTGGCGAGCGGTAGCCGCTGTTGATGCGGACGGCGTGGCCGAGATGCGCCCGCAACGGTTCCAGGACGTGGAGGCAGAGCTGCTGGAGGTTGCCGACCGCCGAGAGGGGCGGCGTGTTGTCTATGCGCCGCGTGACGGCGACGAGGGAGGTGGTAAACTCCGTGAGATTGAAGTGCTCTGACAAGATTATTGACATGTTCTTGATCATTTTTTTGATGTTTGTTTTTGATGTTTTTGTTTGCTGACTGTTTTCCCAACTTTTTCCGACTGCGAAAGTCAGAAAGGGAGAAGTGGAAAAGTGAAAACGTAAGAATGTAAGGTGTAAGAATGTAAGGTTGTAAGGACAGGCTTACCCCATTTCCTAGCGATACGTTTTTTTATACACTCCCTTTTCGATTCTCTCGACCATACCCTGGCGTTCCCATCGACTGAGCATGGTAAACACCCTTCCTCTCTGGACATCGAACCCTCTCACACTAACGGTGGCGCCATAGGCTTCCTCGGTGGTAAACTGACCGGCTAACTTTCGATAGATCGTGTCATTGCTACCCTTTTGGGTGCGCAGGGAGTCAGACGGGGCGTATGTGGCCGCGCGAAAAGCCTCCTCGATACGCTCTCGGAAGAAGTAGATGGCGTTGTCGATCATGTAGTCGGCCAAGACGTCGAAAGTGGCGAGCATCTGCGGCGTCTGCTGGCGCTGGAGCATCTTCTGCCATAGCGTTGGATCGGCTTTCAGTTGTGTCTCAGCGCCTTGCAGTCCGTGGCGCTGGATGAGCTGCTCGGCCACACGACAGAGCATCAGACAGGCCGTCATGCGCATTGCCGTGGGGCAGGTGCGGAAGCGCTGGCGCGCCTTGGTCTTGTCGTCGTTCTCCAGCGTCTCGATGCGGATTCGCTCCAGCCAGTCGCGGCCCCGCTTCTCCAGTTTCGTCAGTTCCACGTCGCCGCTCATCAGGGGCAGCAGGTGGGCCACTTGCTGGATCTTCGCCTTGTGTTGCTCCGTCAGATGGTAGGGGCTCTCCGCGAGCGCCGAGAAGGTATTGTCGGGCGTGCGGGCCACGGCCACACGGCTCTGAAAACCGTCCGTGTAGTTGGTGATGACGCGGTAGAGGGCGTCGGGCGTACCGCACATCACCACGTTCCACAACAACTTCTCTATGTGGACGTTGACGGCGTCCGCCGATTTCGCCTCGCGGTCGTAGGGTGTGCCGTCGTAGGCCTGGCGCAGCATCACGGAGAAGTCGCACATCGCCGTGCGCCACTTCTGCGCCACGGTGTCGGCCTCGGGCGTGAAGGAAAAGGCGTGCTTGCCACCCGTGTTGGCCAGTCGGTCGGCGAGGTTGGCCACGGTGTTGTTGAGGGTCAGGTAACGCACGGGGTATTTCGGCTCTTCCGGCTGCTCCTTCTTGTTCTTGGCCGCCCGCTTCCGCGCGCGCCATTCCTCCTCGGCCTCCAAATAGCCTTTGTCCACCATTTTTATCTCCGAGAGCCAAGCGGAGACGATCGGGTCGATGCTGCCCTTGCCCGAGGCAAAATCTCCCGCGATATAACTGATCAGGTTGAGCTGCGAGGGTGTGCCGTGGATATCGACGCGCACGCCCGTGGCGAGCATGCCGATGGCCGGCGTGATGGCGAAGATAGCTGGCATGGCGAGGTATGGGCCCACGGCGTCGATGCTCTCCCTCACGCCCTGCGGCATTTTGGGCAGCGCGTCGTAGTAGTAGAGGTCGTCCTGGAGCAGCGCTTTCTCCTCCTCGGCCTCCTCCCGGGCCTCGGCCCTCATGTCCTGTTGCACGGCCGTCAGCACGTCCTTCAGTCGTTTCGGCATCTGCGTCTTCTTCTCGCCCAGGGCCGAACGGATGCAAGCCATTTTCTCCGCCTCGGGAAACTCGTCGTAGCAGGGGATGATGCGGTTCAGCAGCTGCGGGTCGGAGTCGCAGATGTTGCGGAGGTTGACGGCCAGCTCGAAAGTGAGCGTGTTGCGGTTGGACTTCGACGGCGTTTTCCCCTCGTTGTAGAAGTCCCACCACTTCTTGATGATGCGGTCGTAGGGAATGCCCTCATAGCACAAAGGAGCCTCTGCTTCGCTTGCTTCCTTGTCCGTCTTTTCGCCTTGGTTATCGCTCGTCTTAGCCTCCCCGTCGTTCTGCCCAGTCGTTTCAGAGACCGTCTCAGAGGCCGTAGAAGCCGCCTCTGAGGCCACGGAAGCCATTGGATATCTATTTGTCCGATCGGCCTTTTGCGTTGCCTCAGGCGCCGTTGTGGCTGCCTCCGTGGCGGTTTTAGTGGTCGCCTTCGTGGCCGTAGCAGAACCCGTGGAGGCTTCGCATTCCGCGTTGTCAAAGAGGTCCTCATGGAGGTAGAGCAGGTCCTCGGACGTAGTGGCGAAGAAGACGCGGGTGATGTCTTTTGCCCCAGCGTCATACTCCACGCCCAGCAGGTCGGAGGCCCAGCGCAGGTTGGTCTCCTGGTCCATCTCGGGATGGCGGCGGAAGACGACGTGGAGGCCGCCTCCGCGGGCGCTGCGCTCCAGCATGAGCAGGCCCAGTTCGTCCTTCTTCTCAATGGCCGTAGCAGCGACCAGATTCACCTCGTCGACGCTCAGATGGTCGATGTCCATGCCGACCGACTTGCTCAGCCGCTTGGCGCCTTTGAGGCAACCGTCCTCCGTGGGCAAGCAGGAGTAGTTGAACTGCACCAGCTTGCGCTTCGCCGCCGAGACGTCGGTCTCGGGCTTCGGATGGCGAATCGTTTCCACCCAGCGCAGCTGCGCCTGGCTGTCGCGATAGCGGCGGTAAGCCTCCTCCGTCGCCACGGCCTCCATCATCTTGTGGCCCTGCTGATAATATATCAAGTGTACACTCATGATTGTTTCTTCCTCCCTTCTTTTACTTCGTCAGTTGATCATTGAGCAGGGCGTCGATGGCGTCCTGCGCCTCGTCCATGATGGCCTGGGCTATGACCACGTTCTCCGTGCGGAAAAACTTCAACGTCAGCTGCACGGCGTCGTCCTGGGT
>OJQI01000660.1_pt1 | contig 17581 bp, 12 predicted proteins | sample 1598711 | NCBI WGS metagenome assembly OJQI01 (sample SAMN03922505, study PRJEB24848) | human gut metagenome | isolation source: stool sample | host: Homo sapiens | place: Germany | collected 2011-11 | reverse complement strand
CAAGATGGAGCACATCAAGATGGTAGGCAATGACCATCCCAAGCAAGCCCTCGCCATGCTCGACTCCCTCGAGCAAGAGGCGAGACGCGGAAGCGTGTATGCCCAAAAGAAATACGACCTGCTCCACATCCGTCTGAGCGACAAGGCCAACATCCTGCCCAAATCCGATGCCAAGATCAAAGAACTGGTGGAATATTTTGGGAAGAAGGGCAGCGACCAGGAGAAGCAAGAGGTCTATTACTATGCAGGCAGCGTCTATCGCGACCTGCAAGACTGTCCGCGCGCCTTGGAGTATTTCTACAAATCAACCGACTTCGCCATAGGACACCCAGACTGCGACTCCATCATGCTCCGCAACACCTACTCCAACCTGAACTTCCTGCAATATAGGGTGCAAAACTACAAGGAGGCTTTGGCGATGTCGAAGGAGGAGCTGAGGATCTCCAAGGAACTCGGCACGGAAGACGTTGTGGACCACATGCACGTGGGAGCAGCCTACAAGGCCACAGGCAACGCGAAGGAAGCCGTCAAGGAGTATGACAAAGCGTTTCATATCGCCGACACTACCAAGGACCAATCGGCGTACCAGGAGTCCTATATACGCCTGCTGATGGACTACTCGGGACTGGGAGAGATCAAGAAGGCACAGCGCTGCCGCCCCCTGATCAAGGAGGAGCTGAATCCCTACTTTTCCGTACTGAAGGACCAGGCCCTTGCCCACTACTACATGGCGTGTGGGAAAAGGGACTCCGCCATCATCTATAGCCAGCGCATCATCGACAACGGCAAGGACCAGAACAACATGTACGATGCCGCCAAGCAGCTGTTTCGACTGTACGAGGAGCAGGGAGATGTCGTCAACGCCCACCGCTACGCCGTGCTATACATGCAGCTGAGCGACACCCTCGACTTTGGCAGGCGCCAGGAGCAAGCTGCCACGCTCACCAACGCCTACAAGTACCACATGGACCAAAAGAAGGAAATGGAACTGAGGGACGAGAAGGAAATGTATGCCAGGACGCTCTTTGTCTCGATCTTTGTCTTCACGCTCCTGGGGGCTGGTGGCGCCATCGTCTTCATACACCGGAGAAACGTACACCTGCGGAAGATGCTGGAACTCTCGGAGCGGATAGAGCAGATGGCCCACAACGAACAGGAGCTGCGCAAGGAGATGGAGCGCAAGGAGGTGGAACTGCGCGAGTCGAAGGAGGACTTGGCGCTAACGAAGAAAGATCTGGTGAACACCCAGGCAGAGCTGGACAAGGCCAACGACAAACTGACTGTCCACGCCGCCACACTGCAGGAGACCGAAAAGATGCTGGCAGAGAAGATAAGGGAAGGAAAGATCTTCCTGCAGCTGCTCCACCAGTCGAAGCTCGAGGAGAGCTCGGAGGACGTGGCCCTCAGGTTCAGAAAGGCGGCATTGGGAGGGGAGGAGCTGACCAGCGACGACTGGGACCAGCTCTACCACGCCGTGGACCAGGCATATCCTTCGTTTGCCGAGGCCCTGCTCGGCAAGTCGGGCGAAGTCACCAAGCAGCAAAAGCAGGTATGCTACCTATTAAGGTTTGGCATGTCCAAGAATCAGATACAGTGCCTCACCCATGCCTCGCGCGCCACGATCTGGCGCTGGGAGAAGAAATACGCCTGGGCCCTGGGGGTGGAGGAACCCTTGCCTGGCGAGGAGGAAGAGGGAGGCACCGCCGGAGAATGAGGCCACAAGATGGGTAGGTGACTCCCCTCTATTGCTTCTCTTCGTCGATGTCCTTCAAGATCTCTACGGCCTCTTTTACCGAAGCCACTTGCGAGACGACCATCGATCGCTTCCCGTTTTTTTCTTTTAGGTTGCAGCGGCGTGGGTGGTAGCCGATGTAGTTGATGACGCGTCCGAAGGCTGCGCTTTGGTAGAAAGCACTCTGTGTGTTGGAGACAAACTGCATCTGCATCCTGCCTTGTCGAAGGATAATCTTTTCGCAGCCCAGGCGTCTTCCTACTCTTCGCAGCGGCACGACCAGCATCAGTTCCTCACCCTGTCGGGGCACAGGACCAAAACGGTCGATGAGGCGCTGGCGGTAGGCTTCCAGTTCTTCGTCGCGCTCGATATTGTCCAGTTCGCGGTAGAGGAGCATTCGCTCCGAAGAGCCCGGCACATAGTTGTCGGGGAAATACATCTCCAGGTCGCTCTCCACGGCACAGTCGTCCACAAAGTCGTCGCCAGAGATGGCCTCGCCCTGTGCGATCTGCTCCGCATAGAGATCTTGAAACTCATCGTTTTTCAGTTCGGTCACGGCCTGGGTGAGGATCTTCTGATAGGTCTCGTAGCCCAAGTCCTCCATGAATCCGCTCTGCTCTGCTCCCAGGAGGTTGCCCGCCCCGCGTATGTCGAGGTCTTGCATGGCGATGGAAAAACCGCTTCCCAGTTCCGAGAAGGTCTCAAGGGCCTCCAGTCGGCGGCGAGCGTCTGCCGTGAGGTTGGCCAGGGGCGGGGCAAGGAGGTAGCAAAACGCCTTGCGGTTGGACCGCCCCACGCGTCCACGCATCTGGTGTAAGTCGGACAGGCCGAAGCGGTGGGCGTCGTTGATGATGATGGTATTGGCATTGGAGATGTCGATACCGTTCTCCACGATCGTCGTCGAGAGCAGCACGTCGTAGTCATAGTTCATGAATCCCATCACGATCTTCTCCAACTCCTCGGGTGACATCTGTCCGTGGCCGATTCCCACACGGCAGTCGGGCACATACTTGTGGATCATTTCCGCTATTGGCGCCAGTCCCGCGATACGGTCGTTGACGAAGAACACCTGTCCGCCACGGCTCATCTCGAAGTTGATGGCATCCGCTATCACCTCGCTGGAGAAGGTGGCAATCTCCGTTTGTATGGGATAGCGGTTGGGAGGAGGTGTGCGCATGATGCTCATGTCCCTCGCCCCCATGAGCGAGAACTGTAGTGTCCTGGGGATGGGGGTGGCCGATAGGGTGAGCGTATCGACATTGGTCTTCAGTTGGCGGAGCTTCTCTTTCGTCGCCACGCCAAACTTCTGTTCTTCGTCGATGATCAGCAGTCCGAGGTCTTTCCATTTCACCGACTTGCCGATGAGCTTGTGGGTGCCGACAAGAATGTCGATCTTGCCTGCCGCCAAGTCCTCCGTCACCTGTCGCGTCTGTTTGGTCGTGCGTGCACGCGACAGGTAGTCCACGCGTACCGGCATGCCCTGCAGTCGTTTGGAGAACGTCTTGAAATGCTGAAAGGCCAGTACGGTGGTCGGCACCAGCACGGCTACCTGCTTGTTGTCGCAAGCGGCTTTGAAGGCGGCGCGTATAGCCACCTCCGTCTTGCCAAATCCCACGTCGCCACAGACCAGGCGGTCCATCGGACGCGGTCTTTCCATGTCGTGCTTCACCTGTTGGGTCGATTTCAGTTGGTCGGGTGTGTCCTCGTAGAGGAATGAGGCCTCCAGCTCGTGCTGCATATAATTGTCGGCAGAGAAGGCGAAGCCACGCTCGTGACGGCGCTGGGCATAGAGCTTGATGAGGTCGCGCGCTATGTCCTTGATGCGCTTCTTCGTCTTTTCCTTGAGTTTGTTCCAAGCGCCCGAGCCGAGGATGGAGAGGCGTGGCGCTTCTCCCGACTCCGCCCGTCGGTATTTGCTGATCTTGTAGAGCGAGTGGATGGATACGTCGGCGATGTCGCCATGCTGATAGACCAGCCGGATCATCTCCTGGTAGCTCTCGCCAGCCGGCACGCGTACCAGTCCGGCAAACTTGCCGATGCCGAAATCGACATGGACGACAAAGTCGCCTGGCTCCATCTCGCGTAGTTCCTTCATCGTCAGCGCCATCTTTCCCTGTTTCGCCTTGTCCGATCGGAGCGTGTATTTATGGAAACGATCGAAGATCTGGTGGTCGGTATAGAGGGCCACGCCCAGGGTCTCGTCGTTGAAACCCTCGTGGAGCGTGCGGTCCACGGGTGTGAATGCCACAGGGACGCCACCGCTCTCAGAGACTTTGGAGGCAAAGATCTCCCGCAGACGGTCGTTCTGCTTTTGGCTATCGGCCAGGATGAAGACCCGCTTGCCGCCCGCAGCGTCGTCGCGAAGCGTCTGCAGCAGCAGGTCAAAGTTTTTGTGGAAGAGAGGTTGAGGCGTGGTCTCGCAGGTGATGACCGCCTCAGCGGTGTGGGTCGGACTGGTCGCCGTCTCAATGCGACGGAAGCCAAGCGCATCGGTGAGAAACTTCCCGCGCCCTATCAATTTCGTCTCGGCCAGCATCTGTTGGCGGATGGCTTCCTGCTCCACCTCGCTCTTGCCCTCCATCTGCTCTGTCTGCGCACTCTTGGAGAAGCCCTCGTCGAAGATCTTTCCGATGCGGTCGGCCACATAGTGGAGGTCTTTGGTCACGATGAGCGTCTTTTCGGGCAGCAGATGGAGGAAGGACGTCAGCTGCTCATGGTCCGCTTGAGCCAGTTCGGGGACGATCTCCACCTGTTTGCGCTTTTGGAGCGAGAGTTGCGTCTCGACCTCAAAGGTGCGTAGCGTGTCGATCTCGTCGCCGAAGAAGTCGATGCGGAAGGGGTATTCCGAACTGTAGGAATAGACATCGAGGATGCTGCCGCGCACGGCAAACTCTCCTGGTTCATAGACGTAGTCCACCTCTTGGAATCCCAACGCACGCAGCTGCTTCTCCAGTGCCACCACCTCCACCTCCTGTCCTGTCTCCAGCCGGATGGTTTGGTCGTTCAGTCGCTCTTTGGAGACCACCCGCTCGGCAAGCGCCGACGGTTCGGTGACGATGTATAGCGGTTTGCCCTCTGTCTTTTCAGCCGAAAGCGCCGCCATCGTCTCTGTGCGCAGAATCTCACTTCCCGAATCGCGTTGGCCGTATTTGACCGCCCTTCTGTAGGACGAGGGGAGGAGGAAGGGCTCTATGCCCAGCGCCTTGAGGTCGTTGTGGAAGTAGCCTGCCGTGTCGGCATCTTCGAGGATGAAGAGGATGGGGTAGGGGCATCGTTCGGCAAAGGCCGCAAAAAACAAGGCGGGAGCAGAAGCGACCAGTCCGTTGAGGCTGATATGGCGCGTCTTCCCATCCTTCAGCAACTTCGCCAGGGCCCCCAGTTGTGGGAGCGAGGCGTAGAGCGTGCGTAGTTCTTCTATTTTCATGAGGAGGTTGTAGGTGTCAAAGGGTGTCAGGTTCGAAGAGTTGCCGCCACTGGCGAAAGCGTGCTACGCCCTCCTGACCAAACTTGGAGAGGCTTCGCTCGGCCTGCTCCGGAGTCTTCACCCTGTCAAGATGGCTCTTGGAGTAGAACTTGTCGGCATAGCAGATCAGCCGTTCTTCCAGCGTCTCGGGCAGAAAATCCAGGGCGGGAATAGGCAGGTGTTGTGCCACGATCTCCGCCTTGGTCAGTCCTGCGCCCGTGTGTCGCTCGCAGACGCGTGCGTGGCGTGGGTAGCCAGCCTGGCGAAGCAGTTCTGCTCCCAACCGTCCGTGGCAGATGTAGGGTTCCTTGCCGTGGCAAGCTATCCCCGGCGCATCGCAGAGGAAGATGCCGATGTCATGGAGCATGGCTGCCTCCTGTACAAACGGGCGGTCGATCGCCAGTTCGGGATGGGCATCCGCGATGCGCAAGGCCCGCTCCATCACCTGCCGACTATGCACAAGGAGAATGCGCCGTAGCGCATTCTCCTCTGAATAGTATTGATCTATAATGTTTTGATAGTTCATCGTATGGGTAGGAGTGGTCCTAAACCATGTACATTACTCTTCTCGCTGTATGTAGGCTATCACGTCGCCCTTACGTACCTTGGATCCCTGCTTGGCGCAGATCTCCACCAGTTTGCCACCCAGGCAAGCGGGCACTTCCACCAGTTCGCCCCAGGAGGCCATGACGTGGCAGAAGGTGTCGCCCTCCTTATACTCCTTGCCGATGAACGGCTCGATGGCGGGAGCTGCCTCGCCGTCGCCCTGGAAGTCCCAGAACAACTGTCCCTTGACAGGCGAGACGATGGCGTCGGCCTTGGCATGCTTGAAGGCCGTGGCCTCCTCGATGCTCATCGTCGATCCCTGCTCCTTGTCCTTGGCAGCCTGGAGATCGGCGAGGAAATTCTTCTTGGCCTGTCCGCTCTTGTAGTTGCGATACTGCTCGGGGTGCATGGCCAGCTCAAACAGCTCTTCCTCGTCCTGACCGCAGTCCCATCCGTTGTCGGCCATCTCCTTGCGGAAGTCGTCCAGGGCATTGGGAAGCAGCGTGTGCGGGTCGGCCTCGGTAAACTCAAGGCCCTTCTGGGCAGCGATCTCCTTCAGCGCCGGATCGATCTCTCCCGGCACGCGGCCACTACGACCGAGGATCATGCCCCACATCGAGTCGTCCATCATCACGAAGCGGCCCTTGCCCTGCTCCAGGGTGAGGAGGTTGAGCAGCGCGATGTTCTTGGTGTATTGTGAGAATGGCGTCACCAAGGGAGGATAGCCGACGCGCGGCCACACATAGGCCACCTCGTCGAAAAGTTTCACGAGCAGGTCGTCGGTAGAGAGTTCTTTCTCGCCCTTCTTGCGGCGCAGGTTGTTGATGGAAGTCTGGATGCCGCCGAGGTCTGCCATCATTGATCCCATCATGCCACCAGGCAGGCCACAGGTCAGGAGCAGTGAACTCATGATCTTGTTCTGCGGGTTGATAAAGTAGCCGAGCCACTCGTCGATGAACTCCTGCGTCAGCGCGCGGGCCTTCATGTAGGCGTCCATGTTGATGTCGGGTACGTCGAATCCCGCATGGCGGAGCATGCTCAGGACGGAGATGATGTCTGGGTGAACCTTGCCCCATGACAACGGCTCAATGGCGGTGTCGATGATGTCGCAACCGTTCTTGCACACTTCCAGTATGGAGGCCATCGAGAGACCAGGGCCCGAGTGGCCGTGATACTGGATGATGATGTCGGGATGCTTCTCCTTGATCATCTTCGTGAGCTGGCCGAGGAAGGCGGGCTGGCCGATGCCGGCCATGTCCTTGAGACAGATCTCCTCCGCTCCAGCAGCAATCTCCTCGTCGGCGAGCTTGCTGTAATACTCCAGCGTGTGGATGGGGGAGGTGGTGATGCAGAGCGTGCCCTGCGGGGTCATGCCGGCCTCCTTGGCCCAACGGATGGACGGAGCGATATTGCGAATGTCGTTCAGACCGTCGAAGATGCGGGGGATGTCCACACCCTGTGCGTGCTTCACGCGATACATCATCGCGCGGACATCGTCGGGCACGGGATACATGCGCAGTGCGTTGAGGCCGCGGTCGAGCATGTGGGTCTTGATACCCACCTCGTTGAAGGGCTTGCAGAAGGCACGGACGGCTTCGTTGGGGTTTTCGCCAGCCAAAAGGCTGACCTGTTCGAAGGCGCCACCATTGGTCTCCACGCGGGAGAAGCAACCCATCTCGATGATAACGGGAGCTATACGCTCCAACTGATCTTTACGCGGTTGGAATTTTCCTGAACTTTGCCACATGTCCCGATAGACGAGACTGAACTGAATCTTTTTTTTCATATAAACGAAATTCAATTTCTTCTTCTACAACAAAAAGTAGGTTACGGCGTAACCATACAGGCTGCAAAATTAGGTAAAATATCTCAAAAAAACGCCCGACACTTGTCTTTTTTAGCAGTTTTTGGCTAACTTTGTGTCGTAAAAGTACTTGAAAATATGAAGCGAATACTCTATCCATTGTTTTTCATTGTGATAGCTTTCCTGGCAGCCTGCACCGACGTGGCGACCAATGGCGACCAAGGCGCCATCTCTGACGAAGTGCGGCTGAAGGGTGACCATACGGTCTATGGACTGGCTTGCGACGGTTGTTCCGACTCCGTCATCGTAGTGCTCCGCAACGAGGGAGGAGACCCCGTGCGCTACAATATCGTCAGGGCGATGAAGCAGCGTCAGGTCTTCGGAGACATCGCCATCGGCGATGAATTGGCCATCGTGGTCAATCCTCGCAACCCGCATGAGGCGCTGGAGGTCATAGACCTGGAACAGCTCAAAGGCACCTGGACCTTCCAGGTGTTGCCCAAGTTGAAACCCAGTGCCACAAAAACCGAGGAGCAGATCATGGAAGAGATGACCGACTCGATGAAGGAGGCGCTCTTCGTGCCCCGCGAGTATGGCTTCACGCTGATGAGCCACAACCTCGCCTCGCCCGTCGGCTACATACAGAAGCAGAACACATTGGAGGACGAAAGTCCTGTGGAGTATCCTGTTGTCACGGTCTATACGGGCTGGCATATCTACAACGGCTGGCTCTATATCTACAAAGATACCGTCGATGAGCGCGGATACCGCATCCCCAACGACTCCGTGGGACACGATGACGGCCGTATGGTCTATCTCTCCACCGACTCCATGGCTGCGCTCTTTGGCAAGAAGGTGATGCAGTATCATCGCAAGGCCAGTGCCACCGAGGCCAACCGCAAGGCGCAGGAGGCGGTCGATAAGCAGACCAAGGATATCTGATGGGATTAACGCGCCCGCCCGTATTCTGACGGGTCGGGTGCACCTGCCCGTGCCTGTTCGTTCTATTTTCCCTTCCCTCGCTGGTATGCGTCCTTCCGCTTCGGGTTCATCGGAAACCATCCCTTCTCCACCCGCTTCTTTTGGTCGAAGAGTTCACCGATGGCCCATAGAAAACTTGCTCCCGTCACTCCACAGACTGCTGACCAAAACAGAGACCCGATAAACAGGGCAGCAACGAGGCAACCCAGTCCGATGAGGAGGAAGACGATCCAAGGACGTGTGCCGAAATAATATTCCGTTTTGATGACGATGGGGTGGCAGATACCGATGATGAGAAAAGTACAGACGGCCAGCAGAAGGCCATTGAAGTTGAGATCCATTGTGATTTCCTCTTTTTTATTTAATAATGAGTGATGTGCCAATCGCGATGGGAAAAGCTTCTCCAACGGACAGGACACTGTTCTTCTGAATTGCAAAAATACAAAAAAATCCCTAATCGCTGCACCCGTTCCATTTTTTTTGGTTATATTTGCAAAAAAATAGAGTAGAGTATCAATTAAAACAAGACATTACTTCTATGGATAACAATGTAGCGCTTATCGCACAGTGTGAGGCCAAGGCCAAGCAATGGCTGACCCCCGACTTCGATGAAACCACTCGCAAGGCCGTTCAGGCCATGCTTGACAATGCAGACAAAACCGAGTTGGTGGAGTCTTTCTATCGTGATCTGGAATTTGGTACAGGCGGTTTGCGCGGCATTATGGGCGCAGGCACCAACCGTATGAACATCTATACCGTCGGAATGGCAACCCAGGGATTTGCCAATTATCTGAAGAAGAACTTCAAGGATCGGGAGCAGATCAGCACGGTGGTGTGCTACGACTGCCGCAACAACTCCGATCTCTACGCCCGCACGGTGGCCAACATCTTCTCTGCCAACGGCATCAAGGTCTATCTCTTCGACGAGATGCGCCCCACGCCCGAGTGCTCCTTCGCTATCCGCCATTTTGGCGCGCAGGGAGGTGTGAACCTCACCGCCAGCCACAACCCGCGCGAGTATAATGGCTACAAGGCCTATTGGGAGGATGGCGCACAGGTGCTTGCTCCCCATGACAAGGGCATCATCGACGAGGTGGGCAAGGTCACGATCGCCGATGTGAAGTTTGAAGGCAACAACGACCTCATCCAAATGGTGGGTGCTGACGTGGATGCTCCCTATCTGGAGCAGATCAAGACCATCTGCATCGACCCCGAGGTGATCCGCCATCAGCACGACCTGAAGATCGTCTATACGCCGCTGCATGGTGCTGGCCGCGTGTTGATCCCGCAGTCGCTGAAGTACTGGGGCTTCGACAATGTCCATTGTGTGGCTGAGCAGATGGTGAAGGACGGCAATTTCCCCACTGTCGATCGTCCCAACCCCGAGTTTGCCGAGGCTTTGACCCTCGGACTGCGTGACGCCAAGCAGTTGGATGCTGACATTCTCATGGCCAGTGATCCCGACGCAGACCGCGTGGGTATGGCTTGCAAGAACGACAAGGGAGAGTGGGTGCTTATCAATGGCAACCAGACCTGCCTGATCTTCCTTTGGTACATCATCACCAATCGTCAGGCGGTGGGCAAGATGAAGCCGACCGACTTCATCGTGAAGACCATCGTCACCACGGAGGTGATTCGCGAGATAGCTGAGAAGAACCATATCGAGATGCGCGACTGCTACACGGGCTTCAAGTGGATAGCCCGCGAGATCAAGCTCTCGGAGGGCAAGCAGCAGTATATCGGTGGCGGCGAAGAGAGCTATGGCTTCCTGGCCGAGGACTTCGTGCGCGACAAGGATGCGGTCAGTGCTTGCTCCCTGCTCGCCGAGATCTGTGCTTATGCTAAGGATCACGGCAAGACCCTCTACGATATCCTCATGGACATCTACAAGAAATATGGCTACAGCAAGGAGTTCACCATCAACGTGGAGCGTCCGGGCAAATCGGGTGCTGACGAGATCCAGCAGATGATGACCGACTTCCGTGCCAACCCGCCGAAGGAGTTGGCAGGTGTGCCTGTCTGCTTGTGGAAGGACTACAAGACGCTGGAGGCCACACAGGCCGACGGCACGAAGACGCAGCTCGTGATGCCCGAGACGAGCAATGTGCTCCAGTGGTTCTGCACGGATGGCACGAAGGTGAGTGTGCGTCCGTCGGGCACGGAGCCGAAAATCAAATTCTACCTCGAAGTGAAGGACACGCTGAAAGAAGCTGCCGACTTTGCCGCTTGCGAGGCAAAGGCTGAGCAGAAGATAGAGGCTATCAAGGCCAGCCTGAAGCTCGCCTAATCAAAAAGATTGATCAGTAGCAGAGAAAACGTCCGCAAGGGTGAGGATGACGATGGTTGTCTGCCCTTGCGGTTTTTTGTTTTCCATATCGTGCACTTGTGATTTTTTTGTTTGCCATGTCGAAATGGCGTTTTTACTGAAAACTACTTAATTTCTCAAACATTTCCCTAAAACAAGAAGGTGGCCTGTTAAAGACAGGCATTTTTTTTGTATATTTGTACCACCTTTGCGTAGCCTTTCTGAGATGGGAAACGGGGTGCGCAAAAAAGTGCGTCCGCAGCCCTCAGCGTCCGCAGTCGGTAAGTATTAAGCGAGGGATCCTATAATATAAACCTAAAAATATGACACTCACACTGATAGTTCTTGGTCTGACCGTCGCCCTCTTCATCTGGGGACGCATCCGTAGCGACGTGGTCGCGCTTTCCGCCCTCGCCGTATTGATGGTTTCGGGCGTGCTCAGTCCCACCGAAGCCTTGGCGGGCTTCTCCTCCTCGGTAGTCATCATGATGGCGGGCCTCTTCGTTGTCGGCGGTGCCATCTTCCAGACGGGACTGGCGCGGGAGACGGGTAAGCGAATGATGGGCCTGGCCCAGGGCAATGAGACGCGCGCCTTCCTGCTCGTCATGCTCACCACCTCGGTCATTGGCGCCTTTGTAAGCAACACGGGTACGGTGGCGCTGATGATGCCTATCATCGTCAGTATGGCGGCACAGGCCGGATTCAGTAGCGGGCGGATGCTCATGCCCCTCGCCTTCGCCGGCAGTCTGGGCGGTATGCTCACGCTCATTGGTACGCCTCCTAACCTCGTCATCAACGAGGCGCTGATCGAGGGCGGCTACGAGGGACTCTCGTTTTTCTCTTTCCTGCCTGTGGGTTTGATCGTGATCGCCATAGGTGTGGTCTATCTCTTGCCACTCTCCAAGACCTTGGTACGGAAGCAGCGGGCCAAACGCGATACCGAGGCCGACAAGTCGCTCAACGACTTGGTGGAGGAGTATCAACTGGCGGACAGTCTGCGCCGCTACTATGTCCCGGCTGGCAGTGGGATGGTGGGGCGCATGGTGTCGGAACTGGCTGTGAAGACACGCCACGGCGTGACCATCCTGGAGATACGCAACGAGGAGAATACCGCCCTTGGTATGGTGAGAAACGTCAGTCAGAGCATCGTCACCGGTGACACGGTCATTGGCAAGGGCGACATCCTCTACCTGGTGGGACGCAAAGAAGGCATGGAGGAGCTGGAGCGCGAATGGGGCTTGGAACGGATGAAGGGAGCTACCATCGACTTCTACGACATCGGTATAGCCGAACTGGTGCTGCTCCCCTCGTCGAAACTCGTGGGGGCTACCATCAGTGAGTCGCGTCCACGAGAGCAGTATGGCCTGACGGTCTTGGGTATCCGGCGTGGTGAGGAATATATCTATGACGACTTGGGCGAGAAACACCTCCATGGTGGCGACGTGCTCCTGGTACAGGCGCAATGGGAAGACTTGCTGGCTCTTGACAATGAACTTGACAACTGGGTCGTGATGGGACGCCCTGACAAGAGCATCAGCAAGGTGACGCTCGACTACAAGGCACCGATGGCTGCCCTCATCATGCTTCTGATGGTTGTCGTTATGGTGATGGGGTGGGCCGAGCCTGTCACGGCAGTCATCGTCGCAGCCCTGCTAACGGTGCTGACGGGCTGCTTCCGCAAAGTGGAGGATGCCTATAAGACCATCAATTGGGAGAGTCTCGTGCTCATAGCGGCGATGATGCCGATGTCCACGGCACTGGAGAAGACGGGTGTCTCGGCGATGGTGTCGGCTCAGCTCGTAGGCGTACTTGGCGAGGCCGGGCCCTATGCACTGCTGGCCGGTATCTATTTCACGACCTCGCTGCTGACTATGTTTATCAGCAATACGGCTACTGCGGTCCTTATGGCACCTATCGCTTTCACCGCAGCGCAGCAGACAGGAGTCAGTCCCTATGCCTTCCTGCTGGCCGTGACGCTCGGTGCGAGTATGTGCTTCGCCTCGCCGTTCTCCACACCGCCCAATGCGCTTGTCATGAAGGCGGGTCACTATACATTCATGGACTATGTCCGCATCGGACTGCCGCTCCAGGTGATCATCGGTGTGGCCATGACCTTCCTCCTACCCATGCTCTTCGGACTGTAATGGGTGGTGGAAATGATGGAAAGACGGCTCTTTGCGATAGAACCGCATGAATGACTACGAACAAAAAAGAATGAGATATGACAAAACACGAACTGATGAAGCGGGCCATTGAGGAGGCTCGCGAGGGAATAAGAGCGGGTCACGGCGGACCTTTCGGTACCGTCATCGTGAAGGATGGACAGATAGTGGGGCGTGGTCACAACTGTGTGCTACGTGACCATGACGCCACCTGCCATGGCGAGGTGGCTGCCATCCGAGACGCAGGTCGCCATCTGGGCACCTACGACCTCTCGGGTTGTGAACTCTATACCACGGGAGAGCCTTGCCACATGTGCCTCTGCGCCTGTATGTGGGCCAATATCCGTAAGATCTATTATGGTTGTACTATCGCCGACAACGGACGCATTGGCTTCCGCGACGATCAGTTTGACGGCATCTTTGGGGGACGTGAGAAGCTCGGCGACTACATGGAGGAACTGGATCGCGAGGAATGTCTTCAGCTCTTTGACGAGTATATGAGCCTACACCACGATACTTATTAAAGAATCGCGACAAACGCAAAACAGGCGTAAGAGGAAAGCATCCTTCTTGCGCCTGTTTTGCGTCTTCTCTATAATGAGACGATTTGGTTGTGCGAAACTCGTACGAGTTCTCTTTCTGCTAAAACTTTGTAGCAGTTAGAACTTCTTTCCGAAAGCAATGCTGAAGAAGGTCTCTGCCAGGATCTTGCAGTCGAAAAGCCATGAGCGGTGCTCCAGATAGTAGAGGTCGAGCTCCAGACGACGCAGCATCTTCTCCATCGTGTCGGTGTAGCCGTTGTGGAGCGTGGCGTAAGAGGTCACCCCCGGACGGATCTGGTAGAGGTAACGGTAACGGGGATCACGCTCCATGATCTGGTCGATATAGAACTGGCGCTCCGGACGGGGACCGATAAAGGACATGTCGCCCACAAAAACATTCCATAACTGGGGCAACTCGTCCAAGTGATGTACCCGAAGGAATTTTCCGACACGGGTCATCCGGGGATCTGCCCCACCCTTGTAAAGGGCCGGACCGAATTTCTCAGCGTCCAGACGCATACTGCGGAACTTATAGATGTTGAACGGGCGACCGAAACGACCGATACGCTCTTGCCTAAAGATCGCCGGGCCTCCATCCTCCCGTTTTACGGCGATATAACAAAGTAAAAACAGCGGGGAGAATACGATCAAGGCCAAAAACGCCAGCGCACAATCCCCTATACGTTTTACATTACGTTGGAACATACCCATCCCATCCGGGATGAATCGCTCCGGTTCCGCTCCCTCACTTTTTCCGAATGGTGTAGTTTTCTTTTTTTCAGCACTCATACTCTCTCACTTAATAAAGGTAGTCCCTCCACCTCGCCGGCGTGCCATTCACGGTAGTCTGCCAAGGAAAATCCGGGGACGGTCAATAGCTTGTAATCCGACTCGTCTCTTCTCAAGATATGTTTGCGGGCGTACGAGCGGAGCGAGCGATCCGTAACGGACACCATCACGATCGGGAACGGGTAGGCGAACAGGCGCAACGGAGTGGTCTCGCTATCAGGGAACGCACGATGCAGCTGGTAGGCCGAACGCTCGAACGCTACCCAGTAGGGACCCGTGCAATACAGGTGTATTGAGTTTCGGTTCGCACGCTCACGATCCATGATCTCTGTCAAACGCTCACGCAACAGGTTCATCAGCCGGATGCCCGAAGGGACGCCGCATGTCTCTCTCTCTTCTCTCATATCTTTTATTCATCGCCGTTCCCGTGCCCGAACCAACGGTCGTAATCACGTAAACGACGTATCAACACGGACTTGCTCCTCTTGGGCGAGGCCTCCTCCATCCAAGGGTCAACCAGCTCGTGCGCCATGCGCTGGTAGAGGCTGCTGTCCGTACAGCCGTACAGCGTGACCAGCAACAAGGCACGGGATTGCCCCGCTTTTATCACCGGGAGCATGCTGCGCATCGTGGCATGCAAACGATCGAACTCATCCGACTCGCCCAAAAGCAGATAGGCTGGAAGGAGCAAAGAGTAAAGCTTGCAACGGATCACGTCGGTCTCACCACGGAGAGAGGCGTAGCCACGCAGGACCTCACGGGCCAGACGGGCATCCTCATCCACTACCACGCCGGAGGCATGGTAACGGCCCAAGGCATCGTGCAAGCCCTCCGACAGACGGTCGTTGTCCAAATGGGTATACACGTGCTTGCCCCCCGTGTTCAGCTCGATCAACTCGTACTCCCCCGCTCTCACCTCGAACAAGGGGACCCACAGACAGTCGAGGATACGCACCATCACGTCCTTATGCCCACCGCCCGGCTGCACCACCACCTCCGCCTCCATATTGGAAAAAGGGCCGGAGGTGATACGCACACGGTCGCCTTTCAACAAGCGGCCGCTATCTGGCACGTACACCGGAAGCTCGTTGGAGTAAGAAGCCGCGACCCAACGCAAGGTATCCATCTCACGATCCGAGAGGTACGGGAAATAAGACCGCCCGCCGGAGGAAACCCGGGGGAGGAAATTATACAGGGGAAGCGTACGCTTCAGGCTAAAGATCTCGTCCTCCGAGGCGTGGACGAACACGTAGTTGTACAGCAGGGGCCGTTTCGTGTTGACCATCTTACCGCCCACCTTCCTCGCCTCGACATACGAGGGGGAGAAATACTCGAACAAGGCCTCCCCACGACGCTCACGGCGGGAAAGCTCAGCGTCCAGCCCCTTCGAGGGACTGATCCTGTCACGCCCGCCACCGGCGGTAGGGAGCGTGAGCACGTACCAACGGACGGCCTCCTGGTCACGTCGCTTCAGAACATGCGCCATGAACCTATCCGAGCACTTGCCTGTCAATATATCCATCTCTATGATTATCTTTTCCAGTGGTTATCCCGTGGCCCGAAAACAGACCCCACGGCAATTCAGAGCCCTACCAAGAATCATTTATATCATCTTGATAAACAGCGCTTTATATTTTTAAATATGGCATTACTGAAAATTACCATCTCTTGAAATCTTAGGCTACTTGGGGAGTAACCTAAAAGGTGCGAGAACGCTTATCACCCGGTTGTAGAGACGGGGCGTGCCCCGTCTCCCACCGGCTGATAGTATCTTTAAGTTACCATTTGGAGGGGATGAGACGGGGCACGCCCCGTCTCTACAGGAATGTATGTTCGATTTTTAGAAGGGACGTGATGATGTAGGAAATACGAGATCATTTCGTCTCTATTGCCATGTCTATGCACTAGGAATAAGAACGAAGATTTAAGGAGAATCAAGGCCGGAGCACAAACTAAAACTAATGATTGCTTGTTATTTGCTATTTTTTGCTACATTTGCACCGTGAAATGAACGCTACTCCCCAAGTAGCCTCAACCCACCTCTGGCATATAATTATATACATTCTCAAAGCAAGACTTATTTACCACCGTCATTTTCTCCAAGGAGAAACTTCTTAGATAAATCTGGGTTGTCTTGATGGATTTATGCCCCAATAACTCGCTGATCATCTCAATGGGGACATTTTGCTCCTTCAATGCCATGGCGAAGGAATGACGGATCGTGTAAGAAGTCACATCCGAGGCTATTCCCGCAACCTCCTTCAACGTCTTCAAGTTCCGGTTAAACCGGGACAAGGCCGCATTGTATTCGAGATATTCCTCATGGCCGTTCTTCGTCCCACTTAAAAAGGGAAATAAATAGCCGGAGCCTCCACCCCTCTCACCTGCCAGCTCCTTATACATAGCCTCCGCCGTATCCAAGACCTCCAACCGCATAGAGGTCCCGGTCTTCTGGCGATTGTAATCCAATATGCCGTTCTTGATATTACCCCTATTCAAATGGGCGAAATCAACGAACGACATCCCCCCATATTGAAACATCAAGCAAAGCGTCAGCTGTGTCTTCCTCAACTTCTCTCCTTTTACCGGGACAGTCATCAGGCGATTCAAATCCCCCAGAGGCAAGGATTTCTTGCGCTGGCTTTCCACACCCGTAAAAACCCCCTTGAATAATGAAGGGATAAACGCCGCCTCGCCATTCTCCACCGCCTTGTTATAGATACAACGCAAACGGCGGATATACGTGGAGACCGTATTACGCATGCAGCCTTTCTCCAACAAATAAGCCTCATACCGGCGAAGAGTATCCTTATTTATATATGTATATGGGATACGATCCGTCCCGCTATACCGTATAAAAGAGTTCATCGCATCCTGATAACTTTTCGCCGAGGAATACCGTCCTTCCTTTTGTAACAGACTTATATACTCTCGCATCCCTTCCACCAAATCTTTCTCATCCATATCTCTCTATTTTAAATTCCAACTGAAAACAAACACGCGAAATTAGACATCCTGACAAATTATATCTTTTGCGGCAAGTTGTTTTATTGACGAATAGCCACTATATTTGTACGTTGTTTTAAACAGAGTACAGACTAAATTAAAAAGTAAAGCATATGCACAATTGGTTTGAATGTAAGGTCTCTTACGAGAAAATGCTGGAAAATGGCATGCAGAAAAAAGTAACCGAGCAGTGCAATCAAATGCAGCCGCCGGTTCGTGCTCTGTTTACCACCGCTGAATACGAAGGCGTG
>OJQI01000655.1_pt1 | contig 17640 bp, 14 predicted proteins | sample 1598711 | NCBI WGS metagenome assembly OJQI01 (sample SAMN03922505, study PRJEB24848) | human gut metagenome | isolation source: stool sample | host: Homo sapiens | place: Germany | collected 2011-11 | reverse complement strand
GAGATAGCGTAGCGTCTCGTGGGCTCGGAGATGTGTATAAGAGACAGATATCTATATTTGCAATTTCAATAGTTTTATTGCCAGATTTTAATATGAAACGAATTCAAGTACTGTTATTATTTATAGTCATTTCTTGTTCCATGTTTGCACAAGACAGGCTTTCTCTGTTCATAGGCAGGGCGAACAAGTATGCAGCTGTGGAGTTATCCGACTATCGGAAACGTTTATGCGTAGAATATAATATATCTAATCAATTATTGGATGATTATTACAGAAGATGTGGTAGTAATTGGGGGAATGTCGGTTTGGCTCTTGAAATAGCAAAGACTTCCGGCAGGCATATGCGGGAGGTGTGTGACTATTACAAGCGTTACCACCGGAATGGCTGGAATCGTATATTGGTAGAGATAGGCATAAAACCAGGGTCGATGTACTATGATCCATTTTATGACAGGATTCGTTATCATAGCGAATGCTGGCGTGAACATTATTGCTCTTATTGTGACCATCATGATAAGCATCATCGCAAGCATTATAAAAAACACAAGCGTCATAAACATCATAAATGGCACGATGATGATGATGATTGGGATGATGACGATGAAGACGATTAACACACTTATATATTTTTAAAAATGAAAAAGATCTTTATTTTTTTAGGACTGATGTTTGTCATGTTGAGCAGTACCTACGCTCAAAAAGGCAGACAGGCAATTGGATTTGGATTAAGTTACGGAACAGAAATTGAAAGTGCTGGATTGGGAATTAAATACCAGTACAATATCACTAATCCTCTCCGTATTGAACCTTCATTCAATTATTTTTTTGAGAATGACAATGTAAGTATGTTGGATTTAAATGTGAACTTCCACTATCTTTGTCCGGTAGCTCAAAGTGTCAAACTTTATCCGCTGTTTGGTCTGACCATGTCCAACTGGATGTTTGACATGCATGATTTGGATGTTGACTGGGATGGAGAACATGTTCATGTTAATATGGGGGTAACCATAATGAATTCCGTATCGGGGTTAATCTCGGAGCTGGGGCGGAATTCGCTTTGGGACGTAACTGGGCTATGAATGTTGAATTCAGATACCAATTGGTTGATGATTTTGACCAAGGGGTTATTAATTTCGGAGCTGCTTATCGGTTCTAAAAACATATTAATGTGTCAAAACGAAAATGACTGCTCCTAAAAGTTACAGATAGTAATTATAACACTTAAAAGGGTCGTATCAAACTCTGTCTTGAGTAATGATACGACCCTTTCTTTAGTCTTTTAGGATGCTTAAATTTCAGATTATAAGTTTATGTTTTCAAAAACTGAGTTTTGTCTCTTGAACTTTATTAAAATCACTATTTCTAGGTATTTCAGAATCTCTTTCAAACCTTTTACTTTGCAGCAAACAAATTAAATGATTTGCTGTATGAAAAAAATGGGTATAATTTATGGTTCCTCTACTGGAACTTGTGAGAGCATCGCACAGACAATAGCTGAAAAATTAGGTGTGGCATCAGTTGATGTAATTGATGCAAGTAAAATTACCACAGAAAAAGTGGGAGGTTATGATATCTTATTATTAGGGACTTCTACTTGGGGAGACGGTGAATTGCAAGATGATTGGTATGACGCCATTAAAATGATAAGGACTGCAGATTTGAATGGTAAAATAGTTGCTCTCTTTGGCTGTGGAGATTCAGAATCCTATTGTGATACATTTTGTGACGGTATGGGAGTTATATATGACCAGTTAAAGAATTCAGGTTGCACTTTTGTGGGGGCAGTTTCTGCCGATGGGTATTCGTATTCATCTTCTATAGCGATAATCGATGGGAAATTTGTAGGTTTGGCTCTTGATGACGTGAACGAAAGTGGCAAGACCGAAGAACGTATAAACAATTGGATTGAAGAAATAAAGAAGAACTTGTAATTTTGACAATTGCCTTATGATAGCTTCAGACATTAACCCGGTAGAATTGAAAGTATTTCTGAATCATATTTATGAATTTAAAAAAGGAGTACGTCAGATGGTACTCTATACTACCAATAGGAAGTATGAAGATTTTGCTGTAAAACGGCTGATCAATCAAAAGATTAATTACATAATCCAGCCCGTGGGAAATGATAAAATAAACCTGTTTTTCGGTAGAAAAGAATGCATTAATGCCATTCGTTTCCTAGTGAATCAGCCACTGAACAAATTGTCACCCGAGCAGGATTTTATTCTTGGAGCTATGCTGGGGTATGATATTTGTGCACAATGCAAACGTTATTGCGACCGTAAAGTATAATAATCTCAATTTCACGTAGTTTTAAATGTAGTAGTAAAGGGGTGTCTGAATAATTTTCAGGCATCCTTTTTCACTTTTTATGTGAACCATCTTTTTATCTATTTTGTTGCATTATTAGCATAAACCTTAAAAATGAGAAAATATGGGTAAAGAAGAAAAGAAAAAGATGGAACAAAAGGATGAGCTGACGAATAGTGGTCAGCGGTTTCCTGTTGAACAAGTGTCCAATACTGGTAAGCCTACCAAGAAGCAGGTGAAAGCAGCGGTAAAAGAGTTGAATCCTGACGTGAACAGTTTAGGAAGTAGAGGATAATTTAAAATTGAAAACAGTAATGGATATAACTGGAAAAATAGAAGAGGTAAACCAGTCGGACTCATTATTGCTGGTTGTGTTTTATGCGGATTGGTCTCCCCATTGTGAATGGATTGAACCGCTGTTACATGAATTTGAAAAACCGGTCAATATTGTAAGAGTCAATATAGAAAGTAATCGGAAAGTAGTCGATGCCTATGAAATAGAAATAGCTCCCAGCTTTGTCCTCCAACGTAAAGGCAAGATGTTGTGGGAGAAAACTGGTGAAGTATTTCCAGGAGAATTAAGGGATGTCATTGAAATGTTCAAGAATTGAGATCTGTACATCCAGATTAAAAAAGTTCCGTTGGTATACAGCTACGGGACTTTTTTTCTTGTAGGCGGTTTTGTACAATGGAAAACATATCGTACCTTTGCCAAACATTTGATTAAATATTAAAGAATATATGTTCAGAAGTCATACTTGCGGAGAGCTCAGACTTTCCGATGCAGGCAAAAGTGTAACGTTGGCAGGTTGGGTACAGCGTGCACGTAAAATGGGAGGGATGACGTTTGTCGATCTTCGTGACCGTTACGGTATTACCCAATTGGTATTCAACGAAGCGGTGAATGCCGAACTTTGTGAACGTGCCAATCACTTGGGGCGTGAATTTGTTATTCAAATAACCGGTGAAGTGAACGAACGTTCAAATAAGAATATGAATATTCCCACCGGTGAAATTGAAATTATCGTATCGGTATTGAATGTACTTAATTCAGCGGTAACTCCTCCTTTTACGATAGAAGATAATAGTGACGGAGGTGATGATATCCGTATGAAGTTCCGCTATTTGGATTTACGCCGTAATTGTGTGCGTAAAAATTTGGAACTTCGTCATAAAATGACAATGGAAGTGCGCCGATATTTGGACAGTAAAGGGTTTCTGGAAGTGGAAACTCCTATGTTGGTAGGTTCTACTCCTGAAGGAGCCCGTGATTTTGTTGTTCCTTCACGTATGAACCCGGGACAGTTTTATGCACTGCCACAGTCTCCGCAAACACTGAAGCAATTGCTGATGGTTTCCGGCTTTGATCGTTACTTCCAGATTGTAAAGTGTTTCCGTGATGAAGATCTTCGTGCAGACCGTCAGCCTGAGTTTACTCAGATAGACTGTGAGATGAGTTTTGTTGAACAAGAAGATATCATTTCCACTTTCGAAGGAATGGCAAAACATTTGTTCAAGGAGTTACGTGGAGTCGAGTTGAGCGAACCGTTTCTGCGTATGACATGGGCCGATGCCATGAAATATTACGGTAGTGACAAACCGGATTTGCGTTTCGGCATGAAGTTTGTGGAATTGATGGATATCATGAAAGGTCATGGCTTCTCTGTTTTTGATGATGCGGCATATATTGGTGGTATCTGTGCGGAAGGCGCTGCAAGTTATACCCGTAAACAGTTAGACCAATTAACAGAATTTGTCAAGAAACCTCAGATCGGTGCGAAAGGTATGGTTTACGCCCGTGTGGAAGCTGATGGCAATGTAAAATCCAGTGTAGACAAATTCTATTCACAGGAAGTACTTCAGCAGATGAAGGAAGCTTTCAGTGCCAAGCCGGGTGACTTGATCCTGATTCTGAGTGGTCCTGATGCTATGAAGACCCGCAAGCAGTTATGCGAACTTCGTCTGGAAGTGGGACGTCAGCTGGGACTGCGTGATAAGAATAAATTTGCTTGTCTGTGGGTTGTTGATTTTCCGATGTTTGAGTGGAGTGAAGAAGAAGGCCGTCTGATGGCCATGCACCATCCGTTCACTCATCCGAAAGAAGAAGATATTCCTTTGTTGGATACAGATCCGGCTGCTGTTCGTGCCGATGCTTACGATATGGTAGTAAATGGTGTGGAAGTAGGAGGCGGTTCAATTCGTATCCATGATTCACAATTACAGGCCAAGATGTTTGAGATTTTGGGTTTTACTCCGGAAAGAGCACAGGAACAATTCGGCTTCCTGATGAATGCATTCAAATACGGAGCACCTCCTCATGGTGGTTTGGCATATGGCCTTGATCGCTGGGTTTCTTTGTTTGCAGGACTTGATAGTATCCGTGACTGTATAGCATTCCCTAAAAATAATAGTGGACGTGATGTGATGTTGGATGCTCCCGCTGCTTTGGATCAATCACAATTGGATGAGTTGAATCTGGTCGTTGATATAAAAGAGGATAAGTAAGTTTTTTCCGCTTTTTATATAGGATATTGTATAAAAGGCCGATAACGGGACGATCCGAACAAAGCGTAGTGAATGCTGTTTCAGCTAATTCGCTACGCTTTGTCTTTTTGGTTTAAAGTAGTCCGATAAGCTGAAACAGCTTATAAACATATGAAGGAAGCATATAAAAAGTGTATGAAAGAGAAAAATACGATCAAGATAAAGAGTTATGAATCACCCTGCGGAGTGTTGCTGCTCGGTTCGTTTGGCGAAAAACTCTGCCTGTGTGACTGGCAGGTGGAAAAACACTGCGATCGTGTGAACCAACGGTTGAAGCGGATATTGTGTGCCGAATTTGAAATAAGTACGTCAGAAATAATCGAAGAAGCAATAGAGCAACTCAACGAGTATTTTGCAGGACAACGCAAAGAATTTAGTGTGCCGCTTCTTTTTGTGGGCACGGATTTTCAGAAAACAGTATGGAATGAACTGTTAAAGATACCGTTTGGCAGGACAATGTCTTATGGTGAAATGGCCAGGCATATCGGGATGCCCCAAGCAGTTCGTGCGGTAGCCAATGCTAATGGTGCAAATTCCATATCAATCTTTGCACCTTGCCATCGTGTGATCGGTAGTGACCACTCGCTGACAGGATATGGAGGCGGACTGTCCGCTAAAAGGTTTTTATTGGAATTGGAATCACAACCTCGGTTAATGTTATGAGCAGACAAGAAACATTTCCAATGCTATAATAATAAATAAAAAGGAATGGGTAGTGAAAATGCCCATTCCTTTTTCTCATATCTTCTTAATGAATTACCATGTTGTTCCTTGGAATACACTACTTTCGTTATAGGGAACCAGATATCCGTTCATTGTCAGCGTATTGCCTGAGAAATTTGGATTTATAGTAACACTGGCCTGATTGGTTCCGCCAGTCAGTACAATGGAAACGGTGGCCGAAACGGCAATCCCATTAATTCCATAATTATAGTACACATTACCGTCTTTATCCTGGCGCATACTTATTCCGTTCACATTTCCCTGAACCGTGACACCTCCCAAGCCGTTCGGGCTCCAGTTATACACAAAATTAGTAAAGGCGGTCTGAATAATACCTTGCCCATCGTTTACTTCCACATAATTCGTGTTAGAGGAAACAAAACGCATTATTCCATTACGGAATACAACGTTATCAGCTTCTAATACAAAAGAACCGTTTTTTAAAGCATTAATTGCCTGGACGTAGGATACAGAGTCCTGCTGAGCTTCCAAGGCTTTCTTTTCCTGACGTTCTTTCTTCCATGCTTCGCGTTTAGCGTCTTCTCTTTGTTTTCTGGTTTGTGCATTTGTCACTCCGCTGAAGCAAACAAGTAACAATGCGGCTAAAAATAATACTTTTTTCATAATTAAGCTGTTTAGTAAATCAATAATATCTTTTGAATATTCTGATAACTAAAACAGCCTTAACCATGAATTGTTTAACGAATATGTGAATTTATATAACGATAACGTTTGTATTTAATCTATAAAGCGTCGGGTTAGATTTTCAAACTCATCAATACGCCGGTCACGGAGGAAAGGCCACCAGCGACGAACATTCTCACTACGGGTCATATCCAGTTCCACTACCATATTTTCTTCATCCATATTGTTGGCTTGTGCCAGTATTTCTCCTTGAGGACCTGCCACGAAGCTATTACCCCAAAATTGGATACCATTAGTCTGACCGGAAGGATCGGGCTCATGTCCTACACGGTTCACGGCGATAACCGGCAGACCGTTTGCCACGGCATGTCCACGCTGCACGGTTACCCATGCACCTAGTTGACGGATTTTCTCTTCTTGAGTGTCTGTGCTTTCCCAACCTATAGCTGTAGGGTATATAAGAATTTCAGCACCTTTCAGTGCCATCAGCCGTGCACCTTCGGGATACCATTGGTCCCAGCAGACTTGTACACCTAGTTTTCCCAGTGATGTCTGAATAGGTTCAAATCCCAGGTCACCGGGAGTAAAATAAAATTTCTCATAATAGGCGGGATCATCGGGAATATGCATTTTGCGGTATTTCCCTGCTATACTGCCATCTTTGTCAAAAACGACGGCTGTATTGTGATATAGCCCCGGAGCACGCTTCTCGAATAACGAAGTAACCAGTACAATACCGTATCCGGCAGCCAACTCACTGTAGAAGCCGGTAGAAGGACCGGGAACCGGTTCTGCCAAATCAAACATATCCGTATCTTCTGTCTGACAGAAGTAAGGGGTGTTGTGCAACTCCTGCAATACAACCAGCTGTGCACCTGCTGCCGCCACCTGTTCTATATTGTGGTGCAGTTTGCTCAAATTGTGACGGATATCATTAGTGCATGTCTGTTGGATAATTCCTACTTTAATCGTTCTTTTCATACATATATTTATTAATATACACCTTCGGGATATTGCATGGTGACGCAATGCAGCGAGCCATGTTGCTTTATTAAAGCAGTGCAGTCAATACCTACTATCTCTCTTCTGGGAAATGCTTCAGCCAATACTTCTTTGGCGCGCATATCATTCACAGAATCAGCATAAGTAGGATAAAGCACAGCTTCATTCATTATCAGGAAATTGGCATAAGTTGCCGGCAAGCGATGATGTTCCTCATCATAAACAGCACTTGCCATAGGTAGCGGAAGCAGACGGTATGGCCTGCCGTCCAAAGTACGGAACGCTTTTAGTTCTTCTTCCATCATTGCCAGTTCCTTATAGTGTTCATCTTTTTCATTGGTGCACTTTACATACACAATGGTATCATCCGGACAGAAACGTGCCAATGTGTCCACATGGCTGTCTGTATCATCACCTGCCAGATAACCGTGTTTCAACCATAGAACCTGTTTTAAGTTAAATGTTTCTTTTAGAAAATCCTCCACTTCCTGTCGGTTCATTTCATTTCTGTTTTTAGCCAGCAAACATTGCTCTGTAGTCAGCAGGCTTCCTTTCCCATCACTTTCTATGGAACCTCCTTCTAAAATAAAATTCCGGCAGAAAACATATTCACCTTTCAGAACAGGATGGTGAAAATACAGTTCGTTATTAATCTGGTTATCATAATTTGCGGCAAACTTCATTCCCCAGCCATTAAAACAGAAATCCAGCAGCAGGGGAGTAGCGTCTTCTTTCAACAGGGTGATAAAAGCATGATCGCGTGCCCAAGTATCATTTGTGTTGATTTTTGATGTGACTAGTTTTTGGATATCAGCTCCATAATTATCTATACTATTTCTTATGGAATCGGGGTCTGGAGCCACAATCAACAAATTCTGACGTTTCAAAACCTCATAAGCTATCTTAAGAAAACAGGCATTCACTTCTTCCAACATGTATGCCCAGTCTGTGTCTTTATGGGGCCACGTTAGTTGAATCAAACTTTGTTTATGCCATTCGGCAGGTAAATAGGACATATTCATATTTTTAAATTTACTTCGCAAAGATATGAAATAAACTTTATAGGTTGATTAGTCATCGCTTCGTTTTTGTAACGAACCTTTCCTTCTTTTCCATAAGAACCAGCGGAACAGTTCGTCCCAAGTATTGAAATCTTTTTTATACATGAGACCTACTCCTTGAGTGGTCAGGGTAGATTTAGTAAAATAGCGGTCATTGGTCTGATTATACCCTCTCAAACGGAAATCTCCGTTTTTTGTCAATAACCATATCGCTTCAAAGTCTCCTACGAAGTTGCTATTTGCCATCACATTCTCCTTATAGCCGAAGTTTCCATTTATCATCAGCCTGTTATTCAATAACCTGCCGGACAACATAGCTTCTGCTTCCACATCTGTCCAACCTTTTTCACCGGTGCTTAAGTTGGCACCTATGTTCCAGTTTTTATTGCCCATCCATTGGGACAACATATTGTTCAGCTGACCGGAAAGTGTACTGAAGGCTAAAGAACTGGTTGCATTAGAGGATTGGTCATTATTGGCATAATCATAGGTGTAGAACTTACCAATTCCCAGCAAATAAATAATCTGTGTATTCATTTGTTCTTCCGTACTGGTAGCACTACGTACCAATTCCCGGTCTTCCTCGCTTACAGTGGGCAGTTCCAAATCGAATTTAATATCCGGATTGGATAAATTTCCTGTCAGATTCATCAGACAGTTTACCTTCACCGTACCTTGGTTGCGCGAGGGATCTACTACCAAATCACTTAAAGAAGCAGAATTAACCGTGTATACCGCCTGTAAATCAAGATTCGCCTGATAAGGGTCACCTGAGAAAGTCACCGTGCCACCTGATTTCAAGGTAAAGTCCTTGCGTATTACTTCCTGCATGCTTAGTTTATACATACCTTGATCTATGACATAGCTACCGAACATACGGAAATCACCTTTATTGAAAAAATTCACTTGCAGGTTTCCATTTCCGGTTGCTGTAATATTATCTCCCGCTACAGGATCCATGATAATTTTCATGGTAGCGCTGGGAGTTGCTTCTATCAACATGTTGATGCGGAGATCCATAGGAGGTCCGTCGTCCTCTTTAGTCTTACGCACATTAGAGTGGTGGTAAAGATTGGTTTCCACATTATCGTGAATGCGCTTGGGGGTTTTGTCTACAAAAGTGATAAACTGATTGCTCGCTGCTTCCGTGGTTACTCCGGTTATATAAGTGAAGCTGGTATTGCTGCCTGTAGTCAGTGAAGCGTCCACTGTCATCGCATTATTTCCACCATCCAGCACCACATTTCCTGTACCATATACTTTTCCGTAAAAAGGCATATTCCCGGCTTCGTAGGTATTGTACATCAACAGGTTGTTGCCTCGTATATTGAAATGGTACATCAGATTTTTCAGCTTTGTGTGATGCAGATAACCATTTACCAGTCCGTCATGTCCCTCACGGTCATAGACTTTTACATTCCTGAAATCCAGACTGCCCGAAGATATATGTATGGAGTCATCCCGGATTTGGAAATAGGTGTTCAACACATCAATTTTAGCATCCATTTTGGCCCTCACTTCACCTTCCAGATCCAAATGCTTGAAATCGCCATATAAACGGACATTTCCGTTGACACGGCCATTTATTTCACTGAAAATTCCTTCTATAAAAGGTTGTAAGAATCCCAGATTGGTACTATCTGCCCGAATCGACAGATCAAGACCTTTTAACTTGGGAGAGACATACCCTGTCACATGAGTGGAGGAAATTCCTTTTTCCGCTATTTGGGCATCCAGTCGTACTCCGCCCAATTCCTTATCCCATACACCTGCAATGTTGGCTTCTCCTAATAAAGAACGGTTCAGACAGAATTTGTGCACATTCAGACGGGTCCGCATCACCGGGTTCTTCATGACACTTTTCAGATGAACCTTTCCGGTTACAAGTCCGCCGAACTCTACATCGTCAAACTGCACAATATCCAGTACATAGTCCAGCTTGATATTTCTCAAATCCACCCGGCAGGAATCACTTTCCTTCTTGGTCAGTTTACCATCTATCCTTAAATACTGGTCCTCATGTTCAAACAGGAAATTGTCAATGAATACGCGTCCCGAATCTATGGCGATATGCGAGGGATGAATGTTCCATACCGTATCATTCAGCACTACTTTTGTGGGCTGTATGTTTATATCTGCCTGAAGAATAGGATGGGGGCCTTCCGTTTTGAAGAAACGGGTATCGGCGGCAAATTTACCACCGTAAGTCACATCAGTATTGTTCCCCCAGTTAATTGTTGTTTCCAAATGATCGTTTTTGGCATTGGCTTCCACCGAGAAGTTAAGCATTGCACCACTTTTCATCAGCATACCGCCTCGCAGTGAACATTTGAACCGGTCGGAAGGATTCTCACAAAATAAAACGCCCGAATCATAACGTGTTCCATTGTATCTGAATTCCGGAAAATGTCCTTCTACGTGCAACTTTTCCTCGCCGTCGTTAAAATATCCTTTTAAAGATGCCGGCAGGTATAATTCCAATGGAATCTGAAATAATTTGGATAGCACTTCGGCATTTTCCAGGCAGATATCAAACTGGAAGTTATTGTGAGGCTCAGGCATATTATCCTTTATAGTCAGTAAGGACGGAATATAGCGTTGTACCGTCTTTACCACGCTGGCCGGAATGGTGTGGTAGGAATAGTCACCTCGTATCACCGCTGTCATGAAAGATGAATTTATGCGCAACTCTTTTTCACCGCTTACCTGTCCGGCTGTAATAGTCAGATTGTCAAGAAAACACCCTCCTTCATCGGGAGCGTTTAATTGCAGGCTGTCCAATGAAATGCGCCCGTTCATGTCGTCAATGGATTTGCCGGTGAAATCAGCAGTGAGGCCCAGTGAAATACTGGCATTCTCATATTTGTCCGACAGATGGAGGTCGTGAGGGCGCAGGTTCTTTACGGATGCCTTCAGGTTAAAGTCAGGGATTGTTTTGGCAACATTGAAATTACCGTCTATCTGGACAGAACCGTTTGCGTCGTCCATGGATAAGCGCCCGTTAAAGCCTCCGTCCTTATATACGCCATCCAACATGATATTTTCATATTGATATTGACTATATTCAAAGGAAGATATGATTCCTTTGATGTATGATTCCGGATATCGGTTCTTATAGTTGAAACCTTTCAGTTCCACATTGAAATCCACCTTGCCGAATTTCTTTTCCTGATTAAGTAATTTTCCCAAATCCAGGTCTGCACTCGCCACACTACCCGAATAGGTTCTGCTCATACTTTGTTCATCAATGCTCATCATCACGTCCGTTTTCACCATGCCTGCCCCTGTATGGAACAAGCCTGTCAGTGTGAGATCATGCAGATAGCCCGCCGCTTCCCCGTTAAAACGAATATAGTCCAAACGTTGCAAAATGGGAGGAACCTTTCCCGTCAGGTTCGTCATCAGAACGTTTATGCCCTCTTTTGTCATGGTCAAGTTACCCAGTTTGCCGTAAATGTACATATCCATGCCTGCATCCCAGTTACTTAAGGCAGCTTCCCCTGCAATCATCAATCCGTGGTGGTTAGTCAGCCGCAGGGTGGGGCAGTCCAAATGTTTGCCGTGACCGGAGAAAACCAGATTTAGATCCAACGGTTCTTCAAAGCGTGACAAGGCAGGCACAAAAGGAGCCAAATCTTTCAGTATAACGGAAGCCTTCAAAGAGCCGTCATATCTTACATTTTCTGTCATTTGGGGCAATTCGGGCAGGCTGTCATACTTCAAGGTCAGACTGTCTATCTTTAAAGCGGTATTTGAAAGCTCCACACCAAAATCCTTAATATCCAAACGTTTATTGTTGGCTGTAACTTTCATGGCGAACTTCTGCAATGAAAAACCACATTGTTCGTCAAAGCTGACCCGCCGGATGGCGGCATTCAACGAGTCGCTGCGCAATGCCTTCAGTGAAAGCGTTGCAGCGAGATTCTTCACCGATAGATGATGGGCATTGAACTTACCGGGAGTTTCCGGTTCCGATAATATATCGTATGTCACTCTGCCACGCCTTATCAGCACGGAATTAATTCGTAAATCCAAATTAGATTTTGTTTTAACCGTATCTTTGGACGCGAAAGCGTCTAACACAAACTGGAAATTAGGGGCAGATTCCGGAGTTTCCCGGTTCAAATTGACCGTAAATCCAAAAAGCTGGACACTGCTGATGGTGACTTTACCGTTCAATAAAGGCAGAAGGTCGAATTTTGCCGATAAGCGGGCTACTTTCAGCATCTCCTGGTTCTTCCGGTCATGCAAAAGGACATCTTCCACAATGATACGGTTTAGCAAACCCATATCAATCCGTCCTACAGAAACCTCCGTATTCAGTATGTTTTTTAATTCCTTAGTTACAAAAACAGATAATTTGCCCTGAACATACGGTATGTTCAGCAGCACAATTATTCCCAGGTAGACACCAATCAGTGTACCTAGCAGAATACGCACAGTGTATTTAAGACTCTTACTAGAAATCATTGTTTATTTTGGGCTAACAAAAATACGAATAACGTACGACGTAGCCCAAAATAAACGATTTTTTTTACTTGTTTTTATGCAATCTTTTCAACTCGAAGGAGAAAATGACACGGAAACATCCGATAATAAGGAAAGTGATGGACAGCATATAGAGCACGGTAACAGCACCAAGTCCAGGTTGCCAGATGATAGCCATAGAGCAAAGAATAGCCAGAATGCCAAACACCAGATACCACCCCCAGTCCTTTGTGCCATAGCGTTTCAAATCTGTGGAATAGCCACACAATGTAAACCCTCTGAACATCAGCCAGAGAGCAACAATAAACGGAATCAGTTCCATGCTGACCAACGGATAGAATACCAGATAAATACCTATCAGCAAATCAATAATACCTCCGGCAAGATACCATCCCCAACTACTGATTGTTTTTTTGTTTCCGGCAGCAAAAAAAACTTCCAGAATGCCACTGACCAGAATCGAGATACTGAAGATGACACTCAGTGCCACATAACTGCTCACAGGAGCGAACAATAAGCATAGTGCTACCGCAATGTAGAGCAAGCCCAGCAACAGGGACATCCACCAATTTTTTACAGCGTAGCCTAAGCCACCAACTAATTCATTCATATTTGTTAAGTTTTAGGTTATAATTTGAACTAATAACGCCCCCCCTTGCAAAAAGGTTTACCTGCAAATACAAAAAAAGTCTTTAAATACCGCCGATTGACTTTTAGAACTCAAAAAATATTCCGAACTTTGCACGCTGAAAACCAAATTGATAGTTCTATTTACATTTTGAATAAAAATTGAATAAAAAAAGAATGAAAGATAACAAAATCCCTTCACCGTTAGTATCCCTTTTACCCGTATTCGTACTTATTTTATTATTGTTTGTCACTATCCGTACATTTGGAAGTGATGCCTTGTCCGGTGGCAGCCAAGTCTGTCTGCTAGTGGCTACAGCTGTTTGTGTGCTGATAGGTATGGCGGGATTCCGTCGTCCGTGGAAGGACTTCGAACTGGCTGTCACCAATAATATAGCCGGGGTAAGTACCGCACTTATTATCTTGCTGATCATCGGAGCTTTGTCCGGAGCATGGATGGTCAGCGGTGTAGTCCCTACATTAATATATTATGGCATACAGGTTATTCATCCTCATTTTTTCCTGGTATCCACTTGCATTATTTGTGCGGTAGTATCTGTCATGACAGGCAGCTCATGGACTACCATCGCCACTATCGGCATCGCACTGATGGGAATAGGGAAGGCGCAAGGTTTCAGTGAAGGTTGGATTGCAGGTGCGATTATCTCCGGAGCCTATTTCGGTGATAAAGTTTCTCCGCTTTCGGATACCACCATTCTGGCATCGTCCGTAACGGATACACCGCTGTTCACTCACATCCGTTACTTGATGATTACCACCGTTCCATCACTTGTCATCACTTTGATAATCTTTACCATAGCCGGATTGTCACATGAAGCCACTGATACCGGTCATATCGCCGAATACACCCGTATATTGAGTGATAAGTTCCATATTTCATGGTGGTTGATGATTGTCCCCGTTGTCACAGCGATACTGATTGCACGTAAAGTGCCTTCCATCATCACTCTATTTGTTTCTACGGCTCTGGCTACCGTCTTTGCCTTGATTTTCCAACCCGGACTATTATGCGAAATCGCCGGACAAGGAGTCGAAGGGATTGCCGCCTTGTTCAAAGGAGGAATGGGAATGCTTTATGGTGGAACCCAATTGGAAACCGGTAATGCGGAAATAAACGAACTGATATCCACTCGCGGAATGGCGGGTATGATGAATACCATCTGGCTGATTATCTGCGCCATGTGTTTCGGAGGGGCGATGACAGCCGGAGGAATGCTCGGCAGTATCACTTCTGTCTTTGTACGTTTTACGAAAAAGCGGGTAGGAATGGTGTCGTCCACAGTTGCATCGGGCTTGTTCCTGAATCTTGCTACAGCAGATCAATATATATCCATTATCCTGACGGGTAATATGTTTAAAGACATCTATAGTGCAAACGGTTATGAAAGCAAACTGCTGAGCCGCACGACGGAAGATTCTGTTACAGTCACTTCGCCATTGATACCCTGGAATACATGCGGTATGACACAGGCTACTATCCTTAGTGTTCCCACCATTGTGTATCTGCCTTACGCATTCTTTAACATTATCAGTCCCTTGATGAGTATCACAATTGCTATACTGGGATATAAGATAAAGAAAAAAGCAGAACAGCCGGGCCTGTCATAATAATGATAGGATCTGATGATTATATATCTTTCACGTGAAAGATTAGCAGGGTTCAAAAATAACTTGTACATTTACCCACCCTAATAAATCATTTTATATTTTTACAATAATATGAAGAAACACATCACATTCGCTCTTCTGTTTGCGGCTGCATTGACAGCCCAGGCACAACAGGGAGGCATTTCAGGTGAAATGCTGAATCAAATCAAACAAAGTTATAAGGCAACCCCTGCCGACAAAGCCATCCGCAACGCCTTAGGCGGAACAAGTATCAACACGTTGGCATTGAACCAGGAGAACCGTGCCGATTTTGATACGGAGTTTTCACACAAGGTGCTATCCAAGGGAATAACCGACCAACAATCTTCCGGTCGTTGCTGGCTTTTTACCGGACTGAACGTACTCCGCAGCCAGATGATTGCCAAATACGGACTGGATGAGATGGAGTTCTCACAGAACTACTGCTTTTTCTACGACCAATTAGAAAAAGCAAACTTATTCTTACAGGGAATCATTGATACCAGTGGAAAGCCCATGGACGATAAAATGGTGGAATGGCTGTTCAAGCATCCCTTAAGCGATGGGGGACAATTCACAGGAGTATCGGATATTATAGAGAAATACGGACTGGTTCCCAAGAGTGCAATGGTGGAAACTTTCAGCAGTGAGAATACCGGAAAGATGAGTAGTCTGATAGGACTGAAACTGAAGGAATTTGGTTTACAACTACGCGAAGCCGCCGCTACCGGAGCGAAGCCGGCCGAACTGGAAAAGAAAAAGACAGAAATGCTGGGAACGGTTTATCGTATGCTGGTGCTGACCCTTGGCGAACCTGTTTCCACCTTTACATGGAGTCTGAAGGGTGGGGAAGCGAAAGAATATACTCCGGTGTCTTTCTATAAAGAGTTTTTGGGAAATGATTTGACCAATAACTATGTAATGCTGATGAATGATCCCAGCCGCGAGTTTTATAAATGTTATGAAATAGATTTTGACCGTCACCGTTATGATGGCAAGAATTGGACTTATGTAAACTTGCCGATAGAGGATATTAAAGAAATAGCCATAGCTTCCATCAAGGACAGTACCATGATGTATTTTTCTTGTGATGTAGGCAAGTTCCTTGATAGTAAACGTGGCTTGCTGGACCCTGATAATTATGATTACGAATCATTGATGGGAACTACTTTCGGCATGGACAAGAAACAACGTATCCAAACTTTCTCCAGTGGCAGCAGCCATGCCATGACCTTGATGGCGGTGGACTTGGATAAAGCGGGAAAGCCGAAAAAATGGATGGTGGAAAACAGTTGGGGCAGTGCCAGTGGATACAGAGGACACCTTATCATGACAGATAAATGGTTTGATGAATATATGTTCCGTGTGGTGGCAGAAAAGAAATATGTTCCTGCCAAGGTGCTGGATATTTTAAAACAGAAACCAATCCGTCTTCCGGCATGGGACCCGATGTTTGCTGACGAAGAATAAGCGTTATCTCTCTACATTGTATATAATTTAAGCGGACTGTACAGAAAAGAAAGACTGTACAGTCCGTTTTTTTATTCTAAGGCATTGTGTATGTCTGTCATTTTTACTTCTCTCTTGCAAAAAGAAACATAATAGGGAAAATAGGTTTGTTGCAGTGATGAGTTATTGTATAATAGGCTTGCAGAAAGGTGTTTCTTGCATATTTAGGTATAATAAAAAATGGGAATCTCTTCGTAAGAGAACCCCATTTTTGTGCAAATATAGCCCATATTTGCTTTAAACGCAATTTTTTGTTCTAGAAAAATAAGAAAAAGTTGCAAACAGGCGCATCTCGTTTATAAAAACAGCATACGACAAAACCAGTAAATATTCAATTATCAGAGATCTAACTTGACTTTGGGGTTCTCTTACGAAGAGAACCCCAAAATATAGAGGATATCTGATAGCAAATCTGTTCCTCTTTTTCAAATAAAGGTATGATAAAATGTAATGTTTTGATGGGAACAACGAATGATAATCAAGACATAACGAGCGAAGCGCCTAAGTTACTGCTCTGCAGTTCAATCGCTTCTGCTTCAGACCCGGGGTCAAATGCAGTAACCAAGCCACAGGCTGGAATAGGGAAAGAACACCCTGAACTCTCGTGGTACTATATGTATCTTTCCTATAAGGAACTGAAGCGTTATATTGCAGTCTTCAGTGGCAGAAAAGCAGTAAAGCTCCGTACTTCGGAAGGGATAACCGAGGAATGTTACTTCTGTTTCAAAGTGTTTTCTTATACCGAGGCAGGTCATCGGAAACGTTTCGAACAGTGTGATTATACCAAACAAGAGTATGCTGCTCGCCGTGAATCCGCCAGAATCGTGAAGGAAGCCTTTTCCACCGGTTCTGCCTCACAACTCAATGCCCTGACAGATGAAAAGGAAGTACAAGGTAGCGGTTGGTTATTTGTGTGCGCTCCTTTGGAGCAACTTCAGCGCATCTTGTCTGCCATGCTCCCCCGCCAATATCTGGTAACGGACTACGTAACCCATCGTGCTGCGGTTATTCCCCAGCGTCAGATGGAGGAATTCATCCTGTCTCTTATACACATCTCCGAGCCCACGAGACGCTACGCTATCTC
>OJQI01000648.1_pt1 | contig 17745 bp, 15 predicted proteins | sample 1598711 | NCBI WGS metagenome assembly OJQI01 (sample SAMN03922505, study PRJEB24848) | human gut metagenome | isolation source: stool sample | host: Homo sapiens | place: Germany | collected 2011-11 | reverse complement strand
GGCCTCACGAGAGGACAGGTCGCCGTTGTAGCCTTCCTTCAGGTTGACGCCCACCTCGGCGGCAGCCTCCATCTTGAACTTATCCATAGCCGCACGGGCCTCGGGAACGTTGATCTTATTGCTATTCTTGCTAGACATAATTGAATCTCCTTTTCATCATACATTTGTTGCGTGTGGGTTACTGGGTATCGCGAGCATAGTTTGACTCCGGGACGGGAGAATATGCGGTTTTTCTGGCGGAAAAATTTGTTGGCAGGGACGTCTTGGAGAAAAATGTCATAGATTTGTTACCCATCGGAAGGGCGGATTATGATATAATCTCAAAAAAACAAAGGGAGGCACTGGCGATGGAGGGCATCTGCGGGCGAATGTGCGACGCATGTACCTGGAAAGAGCAGCTGGACTGTCCCGGCTGTCAGGATGGGCCGGGGCGCCGGTTTTCCGGCGGCTGTCCCATTGCGGACTGCTGCCGGGAGAAGGGGCATACGGCATGTGTGACCTGCACCTTTTCTACCGGCTGTGCCCTGCGGCGAAGAGATATGCCCCAGAACCGGCTGTGGGCCGTGGAGGCAGAGCGGGAGCGCCGGGCGCGGCTGGACCGGAATGCCCCTGTGCTGGCCAAGTGGCTGTGGCTGCTGTTCTGGCTGGTGATTCCCAGTGTTTTCAGCAACATTCTGACCATGGATACTGTGGCGGGAGCGTTTCCAACTGCCGGAGTCGTTGGAAATGTGCTGGCATTTCTGATTTCCCTGGCCTATGGTGTCCTTTTGTGGCAGCTGCGGGAGGCGGCAGGCCGGTACCGCACGGCGGCCCTGTGCTATTTGGCTGGCGGCATCATCAGCGGTGTGCTGCTGCTTCCGGCAATTCCGGAGGGGAACTGGCTGTGGTGGCTGCTCTCCCTGCCGGTCATGGTGCTGGAGCTCTGTGCCGCATATCAGGAGTTTTATGCCCATGCAGAGGTTTTGGAAGAGCTTGACCCGGAGCTGGCGGGGAAGTGGCGGCTGCTTTGGAAATGGTGGATCGGCCTGCTGCTGGGGTTGTTTGGATGCATCTTCCTGGCATTGATTTCGGCAATTCTGGGTCTTCTGGCGATGCTGGCGGACGCCATCGGCCTGTTGGTGGTGGGGATCGTGAAGCTGGTCTATCTCTACCGGACAGCAAAGCGGTTCCGGGAATATCAGCCGGCGGCACTGCAGAAGGAGGTTCTATGAGATTATTGTTCAGACAGCGGCTGTTCTCCTGGTTTGACAGCTATGACATCTACGACGAGGCGGGGAACACCGTCTACACTGTGGAGGGAAAGCTGGCCTGGGGACACTGCCTCCACATTTTGAATGCGGCGGGAGACCACATCGGCACTGTGCGGGAGCAGGTGCTGACCTTTCTGCCCAAATTTGAATTGTACGTCCAGGATCAGTATGTGGGCTGCATCCAAAAGGAATTCACATTTTTCACGCCGAAATTTGACATCGACTGCAACGGCTGGCGTGTGGAGGGCGACTTCCTGGAGTGGGATTACCGGGTGACGGAGGCCTGCGGGGCGCAGGTGGCGTCCATCCACAAGGAGCTGCTCCACTGGACGGACACTTACGTGATCGACGTGGCGGACCCGGGCAGCGCGCTGTGCGTACTGATGCTGGTGCTAGCCATCGACGCGGAGAAGTGCTCCCGGAACTGAGCGCCGCCCAAGAATGAATGTAAAGCACGCCGCCCTTTCGGGCGGCGTGCTTTACAGACTGCGGATTTGGTTTTGGATGAGGGAACCCACCGTGTCGGCGAACTGGTCCAGGGAACGGATGCGGGCGAAGTTCCGGCCATAGACGGTGTGGGCGGCGGGCAGGTCGTCGTCATTCCCGGTGAAAACGCACATGACGTTGATGCCCTTGTAGGTCAGGGACCGGATCTCCATGGCGGTGTTCTGGATGCCGTTGTCCGCGGCGTATTCCACAAAGCTTCCGCTGTGGTTCATCTGGATCACGTCGTTGGGTTTCACGTCGGAGAGGAGGATTACCAGCTTGTGTTCGCTGGGGGAGTCTTCCAGTCCCTTGGCCAAGGCCCGGATGGCCAGGCCGTCCCGGTTGCAGCCGGTGGTGAAGTAATTGAAGATGCGGTCGTTTTTGCCCGTCTCATAGTAGTCCCGATAGCGGGTCACCACGGTGTATCCGCTGAGGGAGCAGAAGGAGGATACTCGCACCGGAATGTGGCAGCGGGTAAGGCTTTCGGCAATCATATAGCCTTGGGCGGCCACCACCGCCTGCCGGTCGATCTGGGAGCTGGAGGCATCCAGAAGAATGTCCACCGACAGGTCGCCGGGATCCGACTGGAGAATACGGGTGAACACCTTGTCGTCGTCCAGGTACACGCCCCGCCAGATGCGGCCGGCATCCAGCGCGCCGGAGGCGGCACGGACAGGGGTGGGCTGGAGATAAGCCAGCATGGCGTTGCGGATGCGGGCGGTGAGGCGGCGGATGCTGGTGCGGTGGCGGGTGGCGTCGGCTTCGTAGGCGGCCCGGTTCAGCTCCATCTGCCGCAGGGCGTTGCGCCGCTGGGCGGCCACATAGCCCTTGAGCTTTTCATGAGTGTCGTCTCCGGTGGCGTAGTACAGGTGGCAGCCCTGGTGCTCGTCCACGCAGAGCTCCCGCTCCAGGCTCTCCAGCTGCGACTGGTCGTATAGGGGGGCGCCGAAGTAGCCCCGCATGTATTTTCGCAGGGCGGCTTCCGTCTGGGCCAGGTTGTAGTCCGTCAGGCGGCGCTGGACCGGCTCTGCGTTGGCTCCGCCGCCCTGACCCTTCACCAGATGCTCCCCGAACCCGTGGCCAAAGGCCCGCACGGCGGGCAGCAGGTCCGCCTCGGACCGGCGGCGGAAGGCGAAGAGGGGGCGGCGCCGTTTCCGCTCCTCCGCCTCCTGGGCCTGGGTCTCGCCGGGGGTGAAATGGAAATAGGTATGGAGGAATGCCAGGGCCCGCTCCGCAATGGCAGGGCCGTCCAGGTCTCCGGGGAACTCCAGGGCATCCAGCATTTCCCGGTCCCTGGGCAGCAGGGGCGGTTCGCTCTGCCCCAGGGCCCTGCAGAAGTGGGCGTTTTCCAGCGTGGCCAGCAGGTCGCCGGGATCTGCCCGCTGGTCCAGAGCCACGGCCCGGCGGGCATAGCTCCGCCGCAGGGAGGGCAGCGCCGGCCGGCGGGGAGCCTCCCGCTGGTAGACGGCGTTTTCCAGCCCCAGCCACAGCAGCTGCTCAAAGAGCTGTTCCTTGGAGCAGCCGTGGAGGGATTCAAACAGCCCTTCTATGGTCTCTGCTCCGTAATTCTTCCGCACGGCGCCGATGATGCTGTTCCAATACAGGTCTGCACGGCCATCCTCGTCGTATGCCTTGAAGTCCGGCTCGAAGGAGTAGTCCGCAGCGGCGTTCCAGATCAGGTTCCGGGCCCGCCGCTTCTCACTGTCCAGGATCTCCATCAGTCAAACACATCCTCACGGCGGAGCGTCTCCGGCAGGCGGGTGCGGATCACGTCCCGCACCAGCTGCCGCTCAAAGTCATCAAAGGACTTGTTGACAAGGCCCAGATCCAGCGCCCGGTTGCCCTCCAGCCCGGTGCGCATCAGTCGCACGGCGGCCAGCAGGCCCCGCAGGTCCAGAGGCTTGGTAGAAAGCTCTCCGCCGTCGCATTTCTTCTGGATGTCCTGGAACAATCCGGCGAACTGCTCGGCATACACGCCTTTCAGAGAGGGGAACTCCCGCTTCAGGAGCTTGATGAGCCCCTCGGTGGTGATGGCGGGCATGTCGATCACCACGAACCGGGAGGCCAGAGCCTCATTCAGCTCCCGGGTGCCGGCGTAGCCGTAGTTCATGGTGGCGATGAAGCGGGTGGCGTCGTGAAGGGGAATGCGTTCATAGCCAGGCATGTCGATGGAGCGGCGGAAGTCCAGCGTGGCGTGGAGCACCGCCAAAGACTCGTTCTTGGCCATGTTGATCTCATCCAACACGCCGAAGCCGCCGGTCTCCGCACACTGGTAGATGGGGCCCTTCCGCAGCTGTACGGCGCCGTTTTCAAAGGTGTCCGTGCCCAGCAGGGTGGCGGCGTCTGTGTTGATGTAGAAGGACACGTTCCAGCTGGGGCGGCCGAACACGGTGGCCAGGTTTTCCGCCAGCACATTCTTGCCAGTGGCCTTGGGGCCTACCAGCAACAGGTTCTCTCCGCAGAGGATGGCGGTGATGGCCTCCTCCCAGATGTCCTTTCCATAATAGAGATACCGGGGATCGGGGACCCGGCGCCGCAGGGTCTCGTCCTCCTCCGGATAGGCGTCCCGAAATTTTTCGATCTCCGCAGTGATGTCGGCGCTGACGCCTTCATCCCGCAGAAATTCCAGCATATCCAACATAGTGTGAACCTCCCGTGTTTTCTGACTCTATCATAGCATGATTCCTGAAAATGGCAAGAGAAAAAGGCGCGCCCGACATTCACCGGGCGCGCTGAAAGGATCAATCTGTATTCTCCAGGGGAAAAGTCACTTGCCAGAGGCCCTCCGTCAGGGTGGCGGCGGTATAGAAGTTGCCGTGGAGGGTGCATCCTGCCAGCTCCTCCGGCGGGACGGCAAAGAGAAAGTCCATATAATCCGTCCGGCCGCCAGCCGTCTCACCTGTAAAATAAGAGATACCGGTACAATGGAATTCCCTGCCGTCGGCATCTTCCATCCACAAAAACGCGTGGTTGTCCGTCCTGGAGGCGTCTCCCCGGCACAGCTGGATGTGGAAGAGGCCGTCTGCGTAACCGGCGGCTGTGATGGGCAGGCCCTCCGCGGGCTCCGCCAGGACTTCACCGGGTTGCAGCATTACGGAAGCCAGATCGCCGCTTCCACCGGTGGCAGAGTAATAGGTCACCTCCGGCTCCCTCACCCCTGCGGCAGGGGGATCAGCCCCCCAGGTGAGGGCGGTCTCCGCCTCTTGGGCATAGTTCGTCAGCTTCAGGTCCACCGTCACGCCCTCCATCGCCTTCTTGCCTGTCAGCAGCTGCCGGACGGAGAAGGTCATCTTGCCGCCGGTGGGAATGGGGGAGCCGTCCATGGTTTTCACAGTGCAGAGAAAAGTGACTGTCCCGGTGGCCTCGTCCCAGGCCACCCGCTCACAGCGGCCGGTCTGGTCAAAGGGCAGGTGGAAGGACCAACTGTCAAACAGGTCTGTGGTGGCGTCCACAGGACCGCCGGAGAGGACGATGTACGCCTGGGCAGTGTCTCCCTCCACCCGGACGGCCGCTACCTCCATGGTGATGCCGCTGTCCGTGCAGGCTTCCTGTATCGGCTGGAAGAACTGGGCTACGGCGGGGGCAATCCGGTATAAAACCGCATATCCCGTCTCCGACCGGACCGCCAGGGCTGGGGTAGCCAGCAGCACTGCCGCCACGGCAGCGGCCGCCGCCAGCCGGCGCAGGGGGAGGCGGTGTCGGTCAGGGTGGGAGAGAGTCTTGCGGATCAGGTCCGGCGACGGGCCGACAGGCTCGTTCATCCGGCGGTAGGTTTTGGAAAAGTTCATATATCCTCCTTCAGCAATGTCCGCAGCTTCTGCCGGGCCCGGGTCAGCTGTGCCCGGACGGTGGAGGGAGACCGGCCCAGAATCCGGGCGATCTCCTCCGTCTGATAGCCCTCATAGTAGAACAGGTGGATGACGGCCCGGTATTTGCCGGGGAGATGGGCCAGAGCCTCGTCCACAGCGGATTCCACGGAGTCTTGGTAGGAATAGACATCCTCCAGCGGGAGGGTCCGCATCCGCCAGGGGGAGGCCAGCAGGCTCCTTGCGCAGTTGGCCGTCACCCGTAGGAGCCACGCACGTCGGTGTTCCTCATTCGCAAAATCCGGAGCGGACCGGTGGAGCCGGAGAAAAACCTCCTGAAACACGTCGTCGGCGTCGCTGCGGGAGCGGGTCATGGCGTAGGCCAGCCGGTAGACTGCGGAGCCGTATTGCGCCACGGCTTCGGCGGTATCGGGCATGTGATCACATCCTTCTGTAAGGAATACCCGGCAGAGGGCGGAATTGCTGCAAAGAGAAAAAACATTACATTTGTTTTGGCGGGAATGTTGCGTTTGGTTGCGGCGGTGTCAGGTGGCTGTGGTGGACTTTCCCGGCGGCGCTTGGTATGATGGGACCAGCGAAAGAGACTGGAGGAGGAAGACTCATGACCTTTGGAGAGAAGCTGACCGGGCTGCGGAAGCGGGAGGGGCTGAGCCAGGAGGCCCTGGCGGAACAGCTGGGCGTCTCCCGTCAGGCGGTGAGCCGCTGGGAACAGGGGGCGGCCCTGCCGGACGCGGCGAAACTGCTGCCCTGCGCCCGGCTGTTCAGTGTGGACGTGGAGTGGCTGCTGGATGAGGAACAGGATGGGGAAGATCGGCTTTCGGCGGCGGAGTTCCTGCAGGGAACGGAAAGGCCCTCTGTTCACAGAGACTGGCCCTGGTATATCGCCGGCGGCATCGTCACCGGCGCGGGTTCTTTGGGTATGGTGACCATGGGGATTCTGAGCGCCGTCTTTCCTGTCGTGGTTTCCGAGGCTCCGGCGGGGGTGGAGTGGGTTCGCATCTACACCGGCCTGGCTGGTTTTCTGAAAGCTCACGGCGTAGAGTGGCTCTTTGCCCTTTGGGCGGCGGTGGCCCTGGCGGGGCTCTGGCTGCTGGCCCAGCCGCCTATCCGGCGACGGGAACAGACGGCCTCCCAGTTTTCCTCCTGGTACGCCGCGGGCGTGGCGGTAGGGCTGTACGGCGTCGGTCAGACCGCCTGGTATGTCCAGCTGGGCAAGCTGAGAGACCTGCCTGTGCTGGCCCTTTTCCTGGCGGCGGCGGTCTGGTGCACGGTGCGGCAGTTTTGGCGGCTGGGCGGGGAGCCGGACGAGACCCGCAGGCGGCAGGAACGGATCATTGCCCTGCTATACACCGTCGCACAGGGAGTCCTTCTCCTGCTGACGGCGGAGGCGGGCTTTGGCCTGGTGGCGCTGGTGCTCCATATTGGGGTGTATTTCATCTGCGCTGCAGCCATAACCTGGAGGCGGTCCGGCAGGGGAAAGCACTAAACACAAAAACAGGAGGCCGGTCTCCCGGCCTCCTGCCTTTGTGTCTGTTCGGTTATCCCATCAGATAGGCGTACTTGGTCAGCACCGTCCAGATGAACACCTCGATGTCGGCGGGCAGGTCGTTCTTGGCGTCCAGATCTGCCTCGAACACCTTGCTGTCCAGGCGCACCAGCACCTTCTTCCCGCCCAGAGGCAGGAAGCCCTGATTGTTTACACTCTCGTCAAAGCCCTCCCGGGTCAGGAACAGGGTGAACTTCTCCCGGTAGGGGGCGGAGTCGTAGGGGCAGAACACGGCGCAGTTGCCGCACTCGTTGCACATCCGGTCCACATGGAGGATCTGCTGGCGGCCGTCCGGCAGCTCGATGACCACATTGGCCCGGTTGGGGCACACGTCGGCGCAGACCTGGCACACCACGTTGCAGGTCAGGCACCGGTTGCCCTCGCACTTGGCGCTCTCGCAGAGGACGCCCTTCTTGGCGACGGCCTCCTCCCGGGTGGCTACGGCCTTGGCGGGGATGGCAAACTTGTGGGCCTCGCCGATGACGGCATTGGCGAAATACTGGGCGTCGGCAATGCCCTCCACCACGGTGGCGGGCCCGCGCATGGCGTCGCCGCCGGCGTAGACGCCCTCGAGATTGGTCTTGAAGGCGGGGATGCCCTTCTCGTCCACGGTGATGCCGTTCCGGGTGAAAACCTCGCTCTCAACCTTCTCGCCCACGGCGGAGACCACGGTGTCGCAGGGGATCTCCACCATTTCGCCGGTGGGGACGGGCTTGCGGCGGCCCTTGTCGTCCGGGTCGCCCAGCTTCATCTTCTCACAAATCAGCTTGCCGTCCTTCTGCTCCACAGGGGCTACCAGCTCCAGGAACTCCACGCCGTCGGCAATGGCCATCTCCAGCTCCTCCGCATCGGCGGGCATATACTTCTTCGTCCGGCGGTACACCAGGGTAGAGGATTTGGCCCCGGCCCGCAGAGCGGCCCGGGCGGCGTCCATGGCGGTGTTGCCGCCGCCCACCACGGCCACATGGCCCAGGGAGACGTCCTTACCCGCCTTCATGTCGCGCAGCCAGCCGATGACCGGCACCACGTTGCCGGGGATGTCCAGCCGTCCGGCCTTCCAGGCGCCTACGGCGAAGAAGATGTGGGTATAGCCCTGTGCCTTCAGCTCTGCCACAGAGGGGGCCTCGGTGTTCAGCTTTACCTCCACGCCCATCTTCTCCATCAGAGCCACGTCCTTGTCGATAGCCTCGTCGCTGATGCGGAAGGCGGGGATCACCTGCCGGACGATGCCGCCCAGGCGGTCCGCTTTTTCAAACAGCGTCACGGGGATGCCCGCCCGGCCCACGAAGTACGCCGCGGACATGCCGGTGGGGCCGCCGCCGATGACGGCCACCTTCCGGCCGTCCGTCACCGGCGCGGGAGGCGTGATCTTGGACATGTAGGCGTCATAGCCCTTTTCGGCCGCCACCAGCTTGGTGGCCCGGATGTTCACGGGCTCGTCGTAATAATTCCGCATACACTTGGTCATGCAGTTGTGGGCGCAGATGGTGCCCGTGATGAAAGGCAGGGGGTTCTTCTCGGTGATGAGCCGCAGGGCGGAGGCGTACGCGCCCTTCCGGCACAGCTCGATATACTCCGGGATGTCCTGGTGGATGGGGCAGCCGCCCTTGCAGGGAGCGGTGAAGCAGTCCAGCAGGGGAACCTTTTCATAGAGTTTGCGGCGGGGCAGGGGCTTGATGGCTTTCACATGGTACTTGTCGGACCGGGCCGCCAGAGAGAGGGCCTCGATGCCGACCACGTCCACGCCGGTGAAGGGCTTGAAGTCCAGAGCGTCCAGCTTGTCTCCGATCTGGGTGAACCGCTGGTAGCCGCCGGGCTTCAGCTCGGTGGTGGCCATGGTGATGGGCCAGATACCGCAGGCGAACAGCTTGTCGATGTTGAAGGCGTCGGCACCGCCGGCATAAGAGAGGCGCAGCTTCCCGCCAAACTCCTTGGCCATCATGGCGGCCATGGTGGTGGTCAGGGGGAAGAGGGACTTGCCCGCCATGTACATCTCCTCGCTGGGCAGTTCCCCGGCCTTCACGTCCACAGGGAAGGTGTTGGAGAGCTTCAGGCCGAATTCCAGCCCCTCCTTGTCTGCCAGGGCCTGGAGGCGGTGGAACATGGGCACCGCGTCGGCGTACTGCAGGTCCTCCTTGAAGTGGTGATCGTCGAAGGCGATATAGTCATAGCCCATGGAGTCCAGAATGGACCGGGCGGTCTCGTACCCCAGGATGGTGGGATTGCACTTGACGAAGGTGTGCAGGTGCTTCTTCTCCAGCAGGTAGCTGGCGATCCGCTCGATCTCGTCCGGCGGGCAGCCGTGGAGGGTGGACACCGTCACGGATCCGGACACATGGGGAGTGATCGTGTCGATATAATCGCTTTCTCCCGGGAAGAACTCCTTCAAAACAGCGATGCACTCCTGGAAGATGGGCGTCTTGGAGGCGTCCACCATGCCGTTCAGGAAGGTGTCGATCTTCTCACCCTGGATGCCTGCCAGGTCATAGCCCACGGACATGTTGAACACGAATCCGTTGGGATCGCCCAGACCATAGACCTTTGCCATGATCTTCAGGGCGCACCAGGCCTTCACATACTCCTCAAAGGCCTGCTGGACATACAGCTCCGTGGACCACTCGCAGTTGTAGCACTCATCCTCCGCCAGGATGCAGGGGCGGTTGATGCAGGCGGCCAGATCTGCGCCGTCCATCTTCTGGACGGTCTTCAGCTCGAAGAACCGGGCGCCGGCGAAATAGCCGGCAATGATGTTCTGGGCCAGCTGGGTGTTGGGGCCGGCGGCGGGGCCGAACGGAGTCTCGATGGTCTCCCCGAAGATGGGGAGCTTCTTCATGCCGGCCTTGTAGGGCTTGTGGACGCCGAACACGGCGCCGTCCCGGCGGTATTCGGTGGTGATCCAGGTCATCAATTCCCGAAAGGGAATGGGGGTCATTAACTCAGACATAGTTTTTCCTCCTCAGAATAACTCCTGAAATACGAATGCGCACTGCTTCCGCAGGGGCACATCGGCCGGTCATCAATACTCCTTGTGGTTCAGCCGGCCCCACAGACGCTTGCTGCTCTCCAGAATGTGGGCATTCACGGCCTCCTCGTCGATCTCCGTCAGGACCCGGTCCTTCATCAGGATTCTGCCGTTAATCATGGTGGTCTGGCACTGCCGCCCCGTCATGCCGAAGAGCATGTGTCCGTCGATGTTGGCATCAGAGAACGGTGTGAAGGGCTTGTAGTCCATGACGATCACGTCCGCCGCCGCGCCGGGCTTCAGCACGCCCAGAGTGGGGAAGCCGGTGCGCTCCGCCATCTTGGCGTTGTTGCGGAACAGCATGTCCGTCACCTCGCACCAGCCCACGTTGGGCATACAGGCGTTGTGCCGCTGGGAGCACAGGGCCACCTTGATGGACTCCAGCATATCGTTGGTATAGGCATCGGTACCCATGCCCAGCAGGATGCCCCGCTTGTGCAGCTGGATCACCGGGCAGATGCCGATGGCGTTGCCCATGTTGCTCTCCGGGTTATTCACCACCATGGTGTTGGTGTGCTGGATGATCTCCATCTCGGCGGTGTTGACGTGGATGCAATGGCCCAGAATGGTCTTGTCCCCCAGAATACCGTGGTCCTGCAGCCGCTGGATGGGGCGGCGGCCGTAGTTCTGCAGGGAATCATACACATCGTTCATGCCCTCAGATACATGGATGTGGTAGCCGGTGCGGCCGTTGTTGGCGGCCACCATCCGGTCGAAGGTCTTGTCGCTGATGGTGAACAGGGCGTGGCCGCCGAACATGGCCGCCAGCATGGGGTCCTTGTTCTTCTCACACTCGGTGATAAAGTCGGCGTTCTCCTGAATGGCCTGCAGGCACTTCTCCTCGCCGTCCCGGTCGGAGACCTCATAGCACAGACAGGAGCGCAGGCCCAGACGCTTGGACTCCTCGGCGATGGTGTGGAGGGTGCCGGGAATCTCGCCATAGGAGGCGTGGTGGTCGAAGATGGTGGTGACACCCTGCTTGATGGAGTCCATGTACAGAGCCGTGGCGCTGGCCCGTGTGCCGTCCATCATCAGCTTGCGGTCGATGGCCCACCATGTACCGTCCAGTACCTCATAGAAGTTGGTGGGATTGTTGCCCACGATGGACAGACCTCTCGCCAGAGCGGAGTAGATGTGGGTGTGGGCGTTGATGAGGGCGGGCATGATGACGCCGCCCTTGGCATCGATGCAGTGGGCGTCGGGGTACTTCTGACGTAGGGCGCTCTCCTCACCTACCTCCACGATCTTGCTGCCCTCGTAGGCCACGGCACCATGCTCGTAATAGCCCTTGCCCTCCGTGTCACGGGTGATGAGTCTGCCGTTGATGACCAGATTCATGATGTTTCCTCCTTTTATAATGTTTCCGGGTAACAAAAAATGCTCCAAATCCCCGGAGAGATCTGAAACACTCAAGCAACCGCCGAGTGATAGTTGCAGCCCGTGTGCGAGACACTTCCTTACAGCTACCAATCTGAATTGTCACACTCATTCTACCCGAAAACGGCGCAAAATGCAACAGCAAATTCCATGGAAATGCCGAAAAATATCCGCAGGCATGGAATGTCTGCGGATATTTCGGATAGAAAAGAGAGAATTGCTGAAAAAGCTTTCAGTTTTGCTGCGGGGTTTACTTGGTGCCGAAGATGCGGTCGCCGGCGTCGCCCAGACCGGGGACGATGTAGCCGTGCTCGTTGAGATGATCGTCGAGCGCTGCGACGTAGATGTCCACATCCGGATGCTCTTTCTGCATCACGGCCACGCCCTCGGGGGCGCCGATGATGCACATGAGCTTGATGTGCTTGCAGCCGACTTCTTTCATGAACTGCACCGCGGCGGACGCGCTGCCGCCGGTGGCGAGCATGGGATCGACGATGATGACGTCGCGCTCGGCAATGTCGGGCGGCATCTTGAAGTAATACTTCACGGGCTCAAGCGTCTGCGGGTCGCGGAACAGGCCGATGTGGCCGACCTTGACGTTCGGCATCATGGTGACCATGCCGTCGACCATGCCGAGACCGGCGCGGAGGATCGGCACGATGGCCAGCTTCTTGCCGGCGATGTGCTTGCAGTGCGCCGTGGCGACCGGGGTCTCCACATCGATCTCCTCGAGCGGGAGGTCACGCGTAGCCTCAAAGCACATCAGCATGGCGATCTCGGAAATCAGCTCCCGGAACTCCTTGACGCTGGTGTTCTTGTCGCGCAGGATCGAGAGCTTGTGCTGGATCAGCGGGTGGTCAAAAACGTGAACTTTACTCATCTCGTCGTCTCCTTTGTTGATTCAATTTTTCATTCTTGCGCCGCCTGAGCAGCCAGCCGTGCCTGGCGTTCCCGCTCGGCCTGCGACAGGCGCAGATAGACCGGGAGCAGTTCCTCCGCCGGGGCCGGCGTCTGCCCGAAGGCGGCCATGGCCACGCCCCACGCGCTCTGGCTGACCAGATTGCCCGGCGCCAGCACCGCAGGGATACCCATGTCCAAACATGTATTATAACACAACTGTGCGCCGTCGCCAACCAGAAAAGCGGATTTCTGCATTTTTCCCAGTTCTTCGCCCAGCTCCGCGAGCGAAATCGCACGGTCTCCACAAAGCCGCACCGGTTTTCCGCCCCGGATCTCGAACAGGGCGTTGTAGATCTGGCTGCGGCGGGCATCCATGGCCGCGCACACGAGCGCGCCCTCCCCCGCCGCGAGACCGTGATACGCCATGGCCTCGAGCGTCGACACGCCGATGGCGGGCTTCTGCGCGCCCCAGGCAAGCCCCTTGGCCGTGGACACGCCGATGCGCACGCCGGTGAACGAGCCCGGCCCGCGCGCAACGGCGATGGCGTCGACGTCCGCAAGCCTGGTATCGGTATTTTTCAGCATCTGCTCCGCCATCGGCAGCAGCGTGCAGCTGTGCGTCAGGCCGCTGCACTGCTGGCTCTGGGCAATGAGCACTCCATCGCGGCACAGGGCGACCGACGCCGCCTTGGCCGAGGACTCCAGTGCGAGGATCAGCATGATGTCCCGCTCCCTTCCGTGATCGTGATGCGCCGGGTCGTCGGGCCGAGTTTTTCAAACCGGACCACGATCTCGTCGCCGTAAAAAGCGTCCTCCACGTTCTCGCTCCACTCGACGGCGCAGACGGAGCCGCGGTTGACATAATCCTCCCAGCCAATGTCGAACAGCTCGTCGGCACTGCCGAGACGGTACATATCAAAATGGATCAGCTCGCGGGGCCCTTCATATTCGTTCACGATCGTGAACGTCGGGCTCGAGACGCGGCACGTCAGCCCCATGCCGCGGGCCATGCCGCGCACAAAGGCGGTCTTTCCGCTGCCGAGCTCGCCGTACATGGCCACGACCTTGCCGTCCGGCAGGGCGCGCGCAAAGTCCGCGCCGGCCTGTTCGGTCTCCGCTTCGCTGTGGGTCAGATATTCCTGCATGATATCCCTCCGATTCTGAAGAAGTATTATAGCACGGTTTCGGCCGTTGCGTAAAGTCGTTTTGTGTGATATAATAAGCGCCGATTTCAAAACGCCGCCGCGGCGGAAAGGAGGCCATTATGAAAAAAGCCATGTCCTACGCAAAGGAGTTTTTTCACCGGGCGGATATTTTCCTGCTCGTGATGGGCCTCATCTGCGCCATTTTCGGCATCGTCGTCATCTCGAGCGCCACGGCGTCGTACCACTCGGCCAAGTATGTCATCGTGCAGAGCGCGTCGCTCATCCTCGGCGTTTTCGCGTTCGTGGTCATGACCGTGCTGGACGTGGATGTGCTGGCCGACAAGTGGCAGATCCTGTGCGCGTTCAACGTGGTCTTTCTGCTGCTGCTGATCCCCTTCGGCGTGAGCGACAACACCGGCAACACCGGCTGGCTGCGCTTTTTCGGCATCGGCATCCAGCCGACGGAGGTCGTCAAGCTCACGTTCATCATCATTCTGGCAAAGCAGATCAGCTACTTGAAAGAATACCACGACCTCAACTCCGTGTGGTCGGTCGCGCAGTTGGCGGGCCATTTCGTGCTGCTGTTCGGGCTGATCCTCGTCGTGTCGTCTGACCTCGGCTCGGCGCTGATCTTTTTCTCCATCTTCCTCGTGATGCTCTTTGCCGCGGGCTTTGCGCTGCACTGGTTTGCGATCGGCTTTGCGGCCATCGCCGCGATGATCCCGCTGCTGTGGAAATTCGTGCTGCACGACTATCAGAAAAACCGCATCCTCGCGCCGTATGACTCCAGCATCGACCCGACGAACACCGGCATCAACTGGCAGCCGCACCAGAGCAAGATCGCGCTCGCTTCCGGCCAGTGGACCGGCGCGGGCCTCGGCCACGGCACGCAGAGCCAGTCCAACGCCCTCGCCGGCAAGCACACAGACTTTATCTATGCCGTCATCGGCGAGGAGCTCGGCATGATCGCCTGCATCCTCGTCATCATGCTGCTGCTGATCATCATCATCCGCTGCGTCATGGTCGGCATCCGCTCGGGCAGCAACATGGGCTCGCTCGTGTGCTTCGGCGTGGCCGCGTTTTTGACGTTCCAGACGTTTGAGAACATCGGTATGTGCATCGGCATCACGCCCGTCATCGGCATCACGCTGCCGTTTTTCAGCTACGGCGGCTCTTCCCTGTTCACAACGTTTGCCGCGCTCGGCATGGTGTCGGGCATCCACTTCCGACCAAGGCCCAAGCGAAACAGCATCTATTACTGACGCACCGCGCCCCCGCAGGCTTCCCGGGAAACCTGCGGGGGTGTTTTTTGCGGGCATACAGAAAGCACCCGGCCGAATGGACGGGTTTCCGCAAAACATAGAAGGGGGAAGAACAGAAGCAGCAGGGTGGTATCAGCCGCCGTGACAGGCGGCGCAGTCATGCTCTGCAAAGAGCGCGGCGTCGTAGGCGATGCCGTTTTTGTCGTAGTAGTCCTTCACGGCCGCCTTGACCGCTTCCTCCGCGAGCACGGAGCAGTGGATCTTCTGGGCCGGCAGGCCGTCGAGCGCCTCCACGACCGCCTTGTTGGACAGTGCCAGCGCCTCCGAGATGGGCTTGCCTTTGATCATCTCGGTCGCCATCGACGAGGACGCGATCGCGCTGCCGCAGCCGAACGTGTTGAACTTCACGTCCGAGATGATGCCGTCGTTTACCTTGATATACATCCGCATGATGTCGCCGCACTTGGCGTTGCCGACTTCACCGATGCCGTCAGCGTCGGGCATCTTGCCAACGTTGCGGGGGTTTTCAAAATGGTCCATGACCTTTTCGCTGTACAGTGCCATAGGAAAGCCTCCTTTATATCTATATTGTGTCAAATCAGGTGCGGGCGCGCGCCGGTCTCCAGCTCGTCCCACACCGGGGAGATGCTGCGCAGGTAGGCGACCACCTGCCGGACATTGTCCACGATGTACGCCATTTCCTCGTCCGTGTTATATTCGCCCACGGACAGACGCAGCGACCCGTGCGCCACCTCGTGCGGCAGGCCGATGGCCAGCAGCACATGGCTGGGGTCGAGCGAGCCGGACGTGCAGGCGCTACCGGACGAAGCGGCAATGCCCTTGCGGTCGAGCAGGAGCAGCAGCGACTCGCCCTCGATGCCCTCGAAGCAGAAGTTCACCGTGCCGGGCACACGCTGCGCGCGGTCGCCGTTGAGCCGGGCGTGCTCGATGGTCGAGAGGCCGGCGATGAGCGTCTCGCGCAGGCGCGTGACTTTCTCCGTGTTCTCGGCCATGTGGTCAACCGCCTCGCGCAGCGCTGCGGCCATGCCGGCGATGGCCGGGGTGTTCTCCGTGCCGCCGCGCTTGCCGCGCTCCTGCGCGCCGCCCTCAATGATGTTCGTGAGCGGGATGCCGCGCCTGGCGTACAAAAAGCCGACGCCGCGCGGGCCGTGGAACTTGTGCGCCGAGCATGAAAGCAGGTCGATGTGCATCGCCTGCACGTCCACGGGGACGTGGCCGACGGCCTGCACCGCGTCCGTGTGGAACGGGATGCCCCGCTCGCGGCAAAGCGCGCCGATGGCCTCAATGGGCTGGATGGTGCCGATCTCGTTGTTGGCGAACATGACGGACACGAGCGCCGTGTCGTCCCGGATGGCCGCGGCCACGTCCTCGACGCGGACGACGCCGTTTTCGTGCACATCCAGCAGCGTCACGTCAAAGCCCTCCTTACGGAGCTTGTCGAGCGTGTGCAGCACCGCGTGGTGCTCAAATTTGGTGGATATCAGGTGCTTTTTCCCCTTACGGGCGCCGTTTCTGGCGGCGGAGATGATGGCCTGATTGTCGGCCTCGCTGCCGCCGGAGGTGAACACGATCTCGCGCGGGTCGGCAGCGCCGATCAGCTGCGCGATCTCTGAGCGGCAGGCGAGCAGATGCTCGGCCGCCTCCTGCCCGAGGGTGTAGAGCGTGCTGGGATTGCCGTAGATCTCGTCAAAATACGGAAGCATGGCTTCCTTTGCGGCAGGGGATAGCTTTGTGGTTGCCGCATTGTCTGCGTAGACGCGCATGAGACTGTCCTCCTTTAATTCCTATTTGCTTTGTGGGTAAATGATACCATGTATTTCCCACATTGTCAATAGGAATTTGAAAAAGAAAACCGGGGAAAGAAAACACACGTTCTTTCCCCGGTTCTGCGCCCTTATGCCTTGCCGTCGAGCAGGTCCTGCACGGACACGCCGGACAGGTAGTTATCCATGACGGCGTCGAGCTTTTTCCACATCGGCAGCGTCAGGCACTGGGCCGCACGCTCACAGCCGTTCTCCCCGGCATCGAGGCACGACACGGCGGCCATGCTGCCCTCGGTGCTGTGCAGCACCTCCGCGACCGTGATCTCGCTCGCCGGCCGGCTTAGACGGTAGCCGCCCTCCTTGCCGCGCTGGCTGTTGACGAGGTTCGCGCGGTTGAGTGCCGCCGCGATCGCCTCCATATATTTCAGGGACACATCCTGCCGCTGCGACACGGTCTTGAGCGAGATGAAGCCCTCGTCGCAATGCTGCGCCAGGTCGATCATCAGGCGCAGCGCGTAGCGCCCCTTGGTTGAGATGACCATAATCTGTTGCCTCCTTGCTGCACAGGTGTGTGTGCAGATGCTAAGGATAATATACTACCAAATCACAAGGAATTCAAGTTGAATGTTGCAGATGTAAAAAAAGCCGGGGCGTATCCCCGGCCTTTTCTTATTTGGCTTCTTTGGCTTCCTGTTCGGCCACGAGCGGCTCGACCACGCGCATGGCGTCGAGCGTGCGCGTCAGCAGCTCGTCCAGGCTCCAGCCGAGCATGTCCGCGCCGCGCTGGATCACCTCGCGCGAGCAGCCCGCCGCAAAGCCGCTGCTCTTATATTTCTTCTTGAGCGACTTGAGCTCCATATCCTGCACGCTCTTGGACGGACGCATCAGCGCCGCCGCGCCGATCAGGCCAGTCAGCTCATCGGTCGCAAAGAGCACCTTTTCCATCTCGTGCTCCGGCTGGATGTCCACCGTGATGCCGTAGCCGTGGCTGGCTGTGGCGTGGATCAGCCGCTCGTCGAGATCCCGCTCGCGCATGATCTCCTGCGACTGGATGCAGTGCTGATCGGGATAGCGCTCAAAATCCAGATCATGCAGCAGCTGTCTCTTATACACATCTGACGCTGCCGACGATATGCAGTGTGTAGA
>OJQI01000626.1_pt1 | contig 18155 bp, 18 predicted proteins | sample 1598711 | NCBI WGS metagenome assembly OJQI01 (sample SAMN03922505, study PRJEB24848) | human gut metagenome | isolation source: stool sample | host: Homo sapiens | place: Germany | collected 2011-11 | reverse complement strand
GTTTCCAGACTGGCGCGAAGCTCTTTCAACTCCTTTCCCTTTGACCATGTGGCGATATAGCCGAAGCTGTTTTCGCCCGTTTCAATGCCGTAATACTGGCAGACCGCATAGGAGATGCTTTCGGCCTCGACCTCCTCGGTGTTGCGGCTCTTTTCGCCGGGGACAAGGATCGTCTCACCATCGTCCGCAAGCTCCGTCATGTGTTCGTAGTCGTGGAGCTTGGCGTGGGCAATCTCATGGACGGCGGCGCATACCGTCTGCACCTCACTCATACCGGCGCGGATGGTGATGCTCTGCGCCTTAATGCTGAAAAAGCCGTCCGTATCCCGCGCAACGGGCTTTATCTCCATCGGAACGGGAGAAGCACGGCGCAGCGCCTCCATGAAAACCTCATACTGCTGCACATTGCCGCTCAGATCGGCGGCAAGCTGGGGCAAGGGCTTTCCCGCAGTCTGTGACACATCAAAGACGGATACCACCTTGAACATAGGGATACGGATTTCCTTTTCCTCAATGATGGCCTTGCCGTCTGCATCCAGCACCGGCGCATTGGTTTCCGGGTCGGTCTTGATTTTCTCGACCTTTTTCTTATAGGGCGTGGGAGCGATGATGCGGATACCTTTTTCGCCTTTCAGGACGTTCCTGCCGAACTGATCGCGCCACTTGTTGAAGCCCGCCACATGGGTGGCGTCGGGGCGCTGCATATAGATGAGCATGGTGTTGTTGACGCTGTACTTGTGAAAGCAGCTCATGGTGGCAAGGTACTGCCTGTATCTGTCGCTCTCAAACAGCTCCTTTATGCCTGTCTCGATGCTGTCGGTGATATCCTTGAGCCGTTCCTTGTTGGTCTGTTTTTCAGCCATTGGGTGCATACCTCCTTTGAGTCATGGTAAAAACAGCGGCTCCCGCAGGGGAATGAAACGCCCGTGCGGGAGCCTGTGAGGGTCACTTGGTGAAGTCCAGCTTATAGGAGGAACGCGCACCATCGTCCTCCAGCACGATGAATGCGTCGTAGGTCTTGCCGGTTTTCTCGGAGTAGACGCCGCTGGCGTAGGCGCGTCCCTGTGTCAGGAGCGAGGAAGCCATCTTCTTCGTCAGGCTGATCTTCTTGGCGGCAAGGAAGCGGTTGTCCCGCCACAGCCCGAACTTGCAGCTCCGTCTCTCGCAGAAATAGCCGTTTTTGCTCTCCGTGACCTCTGCGCCGCAGCGGGGGCATTTGCCCACAACGGGTCTGCCGGAGGGGAACAGCACCTCCGCGCCGTCCACAGGCGCAGCGTCCCGAACAAGACCGGAAACCATTTTCTGAATGCCGTCGAGGAACTCGTCCGCGCCCAGCTCACCGCACTCGATCTCCTTGAGGCGGTGTTCCCATTCGGCGGTGAGCAGCGGGGACTGGAGCTGTTCGGGCAGCACGGTAATGAGGGACACGCCCGCTTCGGTGGGAACGAGGCGTACAGATTTTTTCGCCTTTCTGCGCTCTGCAAAGCCCGTGGCCACCAGTTTTTCAATGACAGCCGCCCTTGTCGCGGGGGTTCCCAATCCCTTTCTCTCGGCATCTTCCGGCATATCCTCTTTGCCCGCCGTCTCCATGGCCGACAGCAGCGTATCCTCGGTGAAGTGCTTGGGCGGGGTCGTTTTTCCCTCTTTGACCGCGCAGGAGGAAACGGGAAGCAACTGTCCCTCGGAAAGCTCCGGAAGGGTCTTGTCCGTAAGCTCCGCATCCGCATATGCTTTCCAACCGGGCTGCACCACCGTTTTCCCCTTGGCAGAAAAGGCGTTCCCGCCGCAGTCCAGCCTTGCCTCGGTCTCCAGATAGACGAAGGGTGCGCTGACCGCCATAAGCACCTGACGGGAAACAAGGCGCAGCAGCTCCCGTTCGCCTGCGGGCAGCGCCTCCAAGTCCGTTTCGCCCGCCGCCATGGTGGGAACGACGGCGTGGTGGTCGCTGACCCTTTTGCTGCTGCACACCTGCCCCGAACAGATGGCTGCGGGCGGCTCCGTGCCGCAGATGCCCGCGCAGCACAGCGCCAGCGCGTTTACGCCGCTCTCCATATCGTCGGTGAGATAGCGGCTGTCGGTGCGGGGGTAGGTGCAGAGCTTCTTTTCATAGAGGCTTTGCAGATAATCCAGCGTCTGTTGGGCAGTGTACCCAAGCAGTCGGTTGGCGTCACGCTGGAGCGTGGTCAGGTCGTAGAGCGCCGGGGCTTTCTCTGTCTTTTCCGTCTGCACGACGGAGGTAACAGCGGCGGTTTTGCTGTTGCAGTCCCCGGCAAGCCGCTCCGCCTCAGCCTGCTCCTTCATGCGCCCGCCTGCGGCGGAGAAGCCGTCAAAGTCCAGATGGACGGTGTAAAAGCTCTCCGGCTGAAAGGCGTTGATTTCCGCTTCCCGCTGCACCAGCAGCGCAAGCGTGGGCGATACCACGCGCCCCACGTTCAGTGTGCGGTGGTACATCACGGAAAACAGGCGGGTGGCGTTGATGCCCACCAGCCAGTCCGCCTTGCTGCGGCAGAGGGCGGAGGCGTAGAGGTTATCGTACTCCGCGCCGTCGCGGAGATTGTCAAAACCATGGAGAATCGCCGCATCCTCCATGGAGGAAATCCAGAGCCGCTTTATGCGCTTGCGGCAGTTGTTGAGATTATACGCCGTGCGGAAGATCAGCTCGCCCTCGCGCCCGGCGTCGCAGGCGTTGATGACCTCGCAAACGTCCTCTCTGTGCATGAGGGTGCGCAGTGTGTTCATCTGCTTCTGCTTGTCCCGCGTCACGGTGTACTGCCAGCTATCCGGCAGGATGGGCAAGTCCTCCCTTCGCCATTTGCCGTACTTCTCATCGTAGGCGTCTGCGTCCGAAAGCTCCGCAAGGTGTCCGAAGCACCAGGAAACGAGATAGCCGCCGCCCGAAAGAAAGCCGTCCCCGCGCCTGCCTGCGCCAAGAACGGCGGCGATGCTCCTTGCCACGGAGGGCTTTTCACACACAACCAATCGGTATTCGTTCATATTCCTTTATTCCTCCTCATCGTTGATATCGAAATCATCCGGCGCGTCCCAGCCCTTTGCCCGCAGGAACTCCTTGCGCAGGGTGTTGTTCCCGCAGTCCTCGATGGCCTTCTCCACATACAGGTCGTAGTTTGCGTAGCTGTATTCGTCGAAATAGTATTTGAAATCGTAGTAGATGGATTTGACGGGCTTGGGGGTGCGGAGCAGCGCCTCTGCGTCCCCGCAGCCCGCCTCCACGGCTTTTACGATCTTCTGCCGAATGAAGTATTCAAAGGCTTTCTTGCCGCCCCGGTATCCGGGCTTTTGGGAGAGCGTCTGCCGGATGAAAAGCGCCTGCTCGCGCTTCATGATCTGAATAAGCCGCTCGCGGGAAGACAGCTCCATGGGCGATTCTGTGCTGACTGTCTGTGTCACTTTTCTTCATCCTCCCCGGCGTCCGTCTCGTCCTCGGCTTCAAACTCGTAGTCCTCTTCTTCCTCGTCCTCGCCGTAGTCGTAATCGTCCAGGTCGTCCGCCCCACGGGTGTCGGCCTTGGGCTTGCGGAGCTTGAACCAGTACAGCGCACCGCCGCCGCCCAGCAGAAGCAGGAGGACGACCACAACAAGCCCCGCACCGCCGGCGCTCTTTTCGGGCGCGGTCTCCGCAGGCTCGGCGGGCTGGGGCGTAATTTCTGCGGCTTGCTCCTTACCCGCGCACTCGCTCATATTGGTTCTGCACACCTTGCAGCCCGTGTTGATTTTGCCCACGGCGCATTTGTCCGTGCAGGTGCAGGCAGGGACGATGCTCTCGCCGTCCTTGGTCAGCGCCAGCAGGTCGGCCTCGTCCACAAGATTCAGGAAATGGACGTTCTCATTGCCCTTATCGTCCCGGTCGATGATGAGATAAAAGGTGTTGCCGCCCTTGGTCGTCACGGTGATGAACTGCTTGCCTGCGCCGAAAGCGGATCCGATGTCGTCCATGAGCGTCAGGTTGCCCTCCGGGGTCAGGGGCGCGGAGCCTCCGGCAGCGGCGTAATATTGCAGCAGCAGCTCCGGCAGTCCCGCCATATCCGTATCGCTTCCGCTGTTTTCTGTCGGCGCGCTCATGACGTCAAGGTATTTGCCGTATACATAGCCGGTCTGCTCCGGCACGACTACCTTATACCAGCCGTTGCTTTCCTCAAGCACCTTCACCTCCGCGCCGTTGAGCAGACGCCCGATCACGGTGTAATCCGTGCCGGGGCCGGTGCGCAGGTTCAAATAGGTGCGGACGTTGACCACCTTTCCGGCCTGCTCCCGTTTGGCGGGAAGCGTCCAGCTCCGATCCCCGATGGTCACGGTATGGCTTCCGTCCGCATTTTCGGTCACAAGCACGGTCAGGGTCTGTCCGTTTGGGGTCTGCTCACCGGTATTCGTATTCTCCGGCTGTGTAGTTGCAGTTGGGGTTTCCATGGTCGGGTCGCCCATTGTCGAATCGACCATATCGCCGCCGCCTGCATAGGCCGTAACGGAAAAGACCGTCATGCAGAGCACGACGGCCATCGTCACGGCAAAAAATCTCCATTTATTCTTCATCCACAAAATCCTCCGTTTTTCTGTATTCGTCGGGCAGCGCCGCCGTGGGACGCTTTTCCAGCATCGCCATCAGCGCCGCGAGCTGCTCGATGGTCAGCCCGTTCTCGCGGACGATGCCCACAATATCCGTGTTTTCCAGCTTCAGAATCTGCTCGTCCAGGGCTTTGAGCCGTGCGGTCAGCGATGCGAGCTTTTCCGCCAGCTTCTCGCGCTCCTGACGCAGCTTTTCAAGTCGCGGGTTCATAACATCCTCCTTTTTGCGTTGATATGGTTGTTGTTAAGGTAATCTGCCGAACTGGAGAAAATGGCTTCGCCAGTAGCTCGTGTCGATGGAAGCGTAGTGAATGGGGTCGCCGCAGTGGAGCATCCTGTTATTGCCCACATAGATGCCCACATGGGACGCGCCTGCGGTGTCGTAGGTCTTTTCAAAAAAGATCAGGTCGCCGGGACGGGCGCTTTCCGGGGAGACATAGGCGCACATGCCCCGCAGCCCCTCCGCGCCCAGCCTGCCGAAGCTCCAATGCAGGCCGCAGTTGTTGTAGACATACGAAACGAAGCCGGAGCAGTCGAAGGAGGTGGCGGGCGAGCTGCCGCCCCAGACGTAGGGGTAGCCCAGATACTTTTCCGCTTCCTTGATGATGGCGGCGAACTGCTCGTCCGCCAGCGCTTCCGGGGGTATCTCGTACTTCTCATACTGGGTGTGGTAGTACCGGTTCACATACGGGGAATCGGGGAACAGGTCGGGGCGGTTGCCCAGCACGCTCATATACACGGCGTACATGGAGAGCTGATCGTGGGACATGATATGCACCGGCACATGGGAGAGGTTGAAATTTTCCAGCTCCACATGGCAGATATAGTAGGTGTAGGGAACCTCCACCTCGTACTCGTAGCTTTGCAGATTGCCGTTTTCGTCGGTGTAATAGCCGATATGCGTTTCGGTGCGGTATCTGGTTTCCGTGGCGACGGTTTCCGTTAAGATATACTGCTTTTCAAACAGCGTCTCCAGAATCCCGCCTATTTCGTCAATCGTCCATTCTCCGCCCTTGAGGGCGGTAATCATGGAAATGAGCACATAGGGGTCGTGCTCAATCTCGTCCAGGTCGAAGTGGTACTCGTCGTAATCGTGGGTGCTTTCGTAGCTGTTCAGGTATTCCCGCAGCTCGTCCTCCATAGCACAATAGGCTGCTTCCGCCGCCAGCATATCCGCATCCTCCAACGGATAGGTGGAGGCCGCAATGCCGGACACCCCGCCCTGAAACAGCGTGGAGCAGGAGGAAATGCAGGTCATGAGCAGCAGTATCGCGGCGGCGACGCCGCCTGCAATGAGGAAGCCCTTCTTGTGCCGGACAAAAAAGCTGCCGGCCTTTTTGCTTCCCTCGGCGGCGCGCTTTGCCGCCTTTGCGGTGGTCTCGGACGCTTTGACGGTATTCCCCGCGCCGTTCCCCGCTTTTGCGGCGGCGTATTCCTTTTTAATGGCCTGCTTCTGCTGCCAGCGGGAATAGGGGTTGGAAGCCCTGCCGTATTCCTGCTCGTACTGTTTGTTCAGCGCCTTGAGATTGGCTTTGTCTGCGGCGGCTTCCGCCTTGTCCGCCCTGCGGTAGGGCTTTTCCGCATGGGAGCGGTGCGCCGATTCCGCAATGCGCCAGGTGCGCTCCGCCGTCTCGGTCAGGGTGTTCGCCGCCTCCGTGCCGGGGTTGTCATCGCTCTCCTCCCGGAGCTTGCGGTGGACTGCGCTGCGGACGGTATCCAGCGGCGCTTTCCTTGCGGCGTGCGCCAGCTTGGAGGGCGGACGCTTTTTGTCCGCCTCCTCAAAGAAAAGGCGCGTCGTGACCTTGCCGCTCTCACTGTCCACAACGCGCTTTTTGACCTTAACGGTTTTCTTGGGAATTTTCGCTTCGGCCTTCTCCAGCTTATCCGCCGCCCTGTCCGCCTTGCGGACAGCTCGTTCCAGCTCCGGCAGGGCGCGTTCTTCCTCGGTAAAAATCAGCCTTGGCGAGCGTTTTGCCATATTCATCACCTCGATTCTGTGGGGATTGGATCGTCATACGCACGCGGCAAAGACGGCCTGTTCGCTGGCGTCTTTGCCCTCTGCAACCTCACGGGGCTCCCAGACGCGGATTTTCTCCGCGATTTTCAGAAAATGCGCCTTTCCGGCAGGCGTGACGAGGGTGTATTCGCTTTTTGTGCCGTTGGGAAGGTAGAAATCCCTAGTCACAAACAGCGGGTCGTTGCGCTTGCTGGCTCTGACAAATACACGGTCGCTGCGGTGACGGTCTCTGAACACATACCCCTTTTCCAGCAGGTAGCCGATAAATTTCTTCTGCGGAACGCCCAGCTCCTTGGCGGTATAGCGGAGACAGGTCACGCTCTCAACGCCCACAAAGGAATCGTAGTAGCTGGCCTTCGGAGCCAGCCGCGCGTTCTCGGCTTCCGCCTTTTTCAGCGCCTCCCGCGCGGCGTTCGCCTTTGCGTTTTCCGCACGGAGCTTGCCGATATACTCCGAGATCAGCTCGGGGTGCTCATCCATCCGGCTAAGGAGTGCATCCGTCATATACGCGCCGTGCTTGCGGATGGAGGGAATGACCTCATGGGTAATCCAGCGCTTGAAGGCTCTCGCTTCCGGCTTGCGGGAGCCGAGAATAAGCGAGTACAATCCAGATTCAGAGATGATAGACATTCGCTGCCTGCCGCCGGGGGTGCTCACTGAATGAGCACCCTTTTCGTCGTCGTCGAGCCTGCTTAAAGCCCGGTTTGTTTTTTCAAGCTCCAGCGCTTTACACACGTCGGCTGCTACAAACCACGGGTCGCTGTCGATCAGGATGCTGCGTACAGCTCCGAACTCCGGGTTTTCAAAGATCATCAGGTTGTTATTCATATTCGCACATCCTTTCTCGTTTCTATTCTGACTGCACCTGCTCCGAGAGCTTGGTCGTGATGATTTTGTACAGCTCCGTATCCTTGGGAAAGCGGTCTACGAAGGGCAGGATCACGCTGCCGTAGAACAAAAGCCCCTCGCCCTCGGCGGATTGGGTCACATACGAGAGCTGATGGGGCGAGATGTTGAGCTGCTTCGCCAGAATCTGCCGGTCGCCGGAAGCCTGGTTGAGCATATACACATAGTCGGAGTTTTCAAAGATGTTCTCCACCTCACGGCTGGAGAGCAGGTCTTTGACGTTCTGGGTGATGCCCGTGGGAACGCCGCCCCACTTGCGGAATCGCTTCCATATTTCCACCGTATACGCGGCGGTCTGCTCCTCCTTCAGAAGAAGGTGCATTTCGTCGATATAGTAGCGGGTGGACTTGCGCTGCTCCCGGTTGACGGTGACGCGGTTCCACACCGCGTCCTGCACCACCAGCATCCCGATCTTTTTGAGCTGCTTGCCCAGCTCCTTGATATCGAAGCTGACCACGCGGTTTTCGATATTCACGTTGCTGCGGTGGTTGAACACGTTGAGTGATCCGGTGACGTAGATTTCCAGCGCCGTGGCGATATACTGCGCTTCCTTTTCGTCCTGCCTGCGAAGCTCGTTGTACAAGTCCTCTAAAATCGGCATCTTTTCCGGGCGGGGGTCGCTCAGGTATTCCCGGTAAACAGAGCGCACACAGCGGTCGATGATGGTCTTTTCCACCGGCATGAGGCCGTCCTTGCCGCCCACGATCAGCTCGCACAGGGACAGGATGAAGTCGGATTTCAGGCTCAGCGGGTTTTCATCGTCGCTGTAATTCAGGTTCAAATCCATGGGGTTCAGGTAGTCGGTGGAGGTGGGCGAGATCTTCACCACCTGCCCGTGCAGGTGCTCCACCAGCGGGCCGTACTCCGCCTCCGGGTCGCAGATGATGATATCGTCATTGGTGACGAGGAACACGTTGGCGATCTCACGCTTGGCGGAGAAGGACTTGCCGCTTCCGGGCGTGCCCAAGATCAGCCCGTTCGGGTTTTTCAGCAGCTTTCTGTCTACCATGATGAGGTTGTTGGAAAGGGCGTTTAGCCCGCAGTACAGGGCTTCCTTGCCGTCCTGAAACAGCTCCTGGGTGGTAAACGGCACGAAAATCGCCACGCTGGAGGTGGTCAGCCCCCGCTGGATCTCGATCTGGTTCAGCCCCAAGGGGAGGCTGCTCATGAAGCCCTCCTCCTGCTGGAAGTCCAGCCGCGTGAGCTGGCAGTTGTACTTCTGAGCGATAGAGCCCGCCTGAAAGACGTTGTTGCCGAGGCGCTGCCTGTTGTCCGCCACGTTCACCACAAGGAAGGTCAAAAGGAACATACGCTCGTTGCGGCTTTGCAGCTCCTGCAAGAGCTTTTTCGCCTCCGTGCCGTAGGTGGCAAGGTCGGAGGGGATAATATCCATATCGTAGCCGGAGCGCACCGCCTTTTTCTGCTCCTCAATGGTCATCTTCTGCAAATCGGTGATCTTGCGCTTGATGGTCTTGATGGCCTTCACCTGATCCACGGACTGGATGTGCATACTGACGATAAGGGAGCTTTCCATATCCAAGAAATCCGCCAGCATCCGGTCGTTGAGCTCCGGCGCTAAAATCTGCAAGAAGGATACGCAGCCGGTCTTGCTGCCCACGCCGAAGCTGCTGCCGGTCTTGAACTCGAAGGCGCTGGGCGCGATGAAGTCCTTCACCGACAGCCCGGAGGGAACCAGCCAGTCCCACGAAAAGCGGAAGGGCTGCGGCTCGTCCATGTGGAGCATCCCGTGCAGCAGGCGCAGGCGCTCCATCCCGTTCAGGCTCTCCGCCGTCACGCCCAGACGGCGGAAGTTGTTGAGGATATCCGTCTCGATGCGCTCCAATCGGGGCTTTGCGGCTTTCAGGCTGTCCGCCTCCACGCCGAAGGTCAGGTACTTGGTCTTAATCAGCCCGTTGTTGCCCCGTGCAAGCTGGCTTTGCAGCATCCCGGTGTACTCGGTGCGGAGCTTGTCGAAGCAGTCGCCCTGCAAGGGGATGGCGATGCGCCGGGCGTAGGTATCCCGCGTGGCGGAGAGGTTGATGAAGGAGAGCTGGAAGCGGATGGAGGAATCAAAATAGTTGAGGAAATCGCACCAGCCGTCGAAAATGGCGGTCTTGTCCTCGTTCTGGTTGAGCTGGTAGTTGATATCCTGAAACTGCACGGTTTTCGTGTAGTAATTGTCCGTCACGCGGCACACGCCGTCGGGGTACATCCGCTGGAAAGGGATGCTGTCCTGGGCGGACTTCTTTCGCTTATCCTGACGCTTGGCTCTTGCAATCGCCGCATCGATCTGCTTTCGCTCGGCTCGTGTGAGCTTTCTTGCGGGGGTTTTGTTTGTGGACAATCGCGTAGACCTCCTTATCCAAAATATCCTGCCGGTTCAGCAGGTCGTAGAAATTGTTCGTCCTGTACGGGCGCTGTTTGGGGCGCAGGAAGCACACCTGCACGATGTTGCGGATGAGCTTCTCCGGCGGCTGACCGTTCTTTTCGTACATGGCCAGCAGGAAGAAGGGCAGCATGACCAGCATCATGCAAAGAGCCGCCGCGCTGCTGCCGATATGCCCCTTGAGCAGAAAGAAAAGCGGTACGCCGATGAGCGCGCCGCCGCCGAAGCACAGAATCTGCCGTTTTGTTAAATTGAACATGACCTTGGTTTTCACCGCGTTCAAGTCCTTGGGTACGGGAACGTATGCCAAATTTCATCACCTCCGTCAGTGAGCGTGGAACAGGCTCCTGGCAAGGGAGCTTGTCTTAAACAGCGTGAAGCACAGCAGCACCGTGTACCCCATGCACGTCCATATGGCTGCCGAGACGCTGCTCTCCACCACGATGTTCTGGATCAGCACCGCGTAAATCGCCACGCAGACGATGATGAGGAAGCCCTGAAAGCCCAGCGCCAGCAGGCTTCTGAGATAATTCTGGCCCATCTGCCCCCATTCCCGGTTGGCCATGGTCGCCATGGGGATGGGCGCGATGGAGGTCACGCAGTAGATCTCGATCATTCTGCCGTAGCAGATGATGAAAATGCAGATGGTCAGCGCCCACATGGAAAGATGCACGACCACGGACTCCAGCCACAGCCCCAGCAGCGACCAGACCTCCATTTCCGCAAGCGCAGCTTCAAATCCCGCGATATGCTCGTTAAACGTCAGGGACGTGTCCGATATGATGATGCCCGACGCGCTGTTGACGACGCTCTGAGCCGCTTCGAACACGCCCATGACGATGTTCCATGTGTTGGTGACGATGAGCACGGCGCAGGCGGTTTTGAATATCCACTTGAAGAACACCCATGTGTCCACGTCGTGCATGTTGTTCTTTTCCGTAATGAGCTGAATCAGCTCCAGCGTCATGACAAATGCGAGGATCACGCCCGCGATGGGCAAAATCACATTGTCCGACAGCGTTCGGATCATGCCGTAGATACTGCTGTTCCAGCCCTGGGGCGTAGCGCCCACCTGTCCGGCGATGCCTGCCACGCGGCTGTTCACGTTGTCAAACAGTCCGTTCACGTTGTCCATGATGCCGCTGATCAGCAGCTCCTTCAGCCATTCGGTGAATTTCTGCCATATCAAATCCAATGGGCTTTACCCTCCTTTCCCGCAGCGCCCGCCCCGGGGGGCGGACGCCGCGAAGGATTTGTGCGGGCGATTAACCGAACAGGCCGGAGAGCAGGGGAACGAGAATGACGCCGATGAGCGCCACGCCGCCGCCGGCCATGAGCTGTTTCATGCCCTGGCTCTTAGCGCCGGGGTTGTCGTTTCCGTAGCCTTCCAGCAGGTTGATGGCTCCCCAAATGCCGAGACCGGCACCGAGGGCGATGACGAGGGTCTGGAGAACGCCGACAGCAGAGTTGAAAAATTCCATATTTGTGTTGCCGGAATCATTGGGTGTTGGTGGTGTTGAAATCTCGCGGATACAGCAGGAGCCGGAGCGAAAGCTGCGATGCAGCCCCGATTCCGGCTTCTCCTTTCAAATTTTCGTTCGTGGATTCGTTCCGACCCTGCAAGCGAGGAAGCGTCTTTTATCATCCGTATCTATATGAAAAGCCGCCGCATGAGGGCGGCGGGCTTGTACGCTCAGACGCGGCCCGCGTCGAATACCTCGTAGACCTCATCCGCTTTCGGCACCAGCCTTGTGGAGAGGTATTTCTCGATATCAAAGGCGTTCCTTGGGTTCGCGTCCGACAGATACTTATAATTGGGATGACGGGTGATGTCGTACTTATCCGAGAGGAAGGGGCGCACGCCCCGAAGCTGCAAGATGCACTTGCCGCCGTCCAGCACCGCCAGCTCGTCTATCGTGGCAAGGTCTTTGCCCAGCTTCTGATAGTTCAGGCTGTGGGACACCTCCCGTCCACGGCTCTCGCCGGTATTGAAGGTGTCGATGGTCTCTTTCCCCAGCGCCTGATTCAGCTCCTTCAGCGTACCGGGCTCCTTACCGCCCAAAAAGATGGAGCTGTCGCAGTTGCCGATAATGGTGTCGGCGTTGTCCTTGTACAAAGCCTTTAGCTGGCTTTGGGCTTGCAGCACCAGACAGGCGGAGATCTCGCGGCTGCGGATGGTGGCCATGAGCTTTTCCAGGTTCGGTATCTGCCCGATGTTGGCGCACTCGTCGATGAGGCAGCGCACATGGACGGGGAGCCTTCCGCCGTACACGTCGTCGGCCTTTTCGCACAGCAGGTTGAACAACTGGCTGTAAATCATGGAGATAAGGAAGTTGAAGGTGCTGTCGGTGTCGCTCATGATGAGAAACAGCGCCGTTTTCCGGTCGCCCAGGGTGTCCAGCTCCAGCTCGTCGTACATGGTGATCTCCCGCAGTTCCTGGATATCGAAGGGCGCAAGGCGCGCGCCGCAGGAAATATTGATCGACTTGGCTGTTTTGCCCGCCGCTAATTTGTATTTTTTATATTGCCGCACGGCGAAGTGATTCGGCTCCCGCTGCGCCAGCTCCTTGAAGGCCAGATCCACGTTGTTCTCAAAGGTCTCATCGTCTTCGCGCACCTCCATGGCGTTGATGAACTCGATGAGCGTGGCGAAGTTCTGTTCCTCCTCGGGGGCTTCGTAGTGGATATAGCCGATGAGCGCCGTGTAGAGCAGCGTCTCGGCCTTCTGCCAGAAGTCGTCCCCGGATTTCCCGTCCCCCTTGGTGTTGGCGATGAGGGTCGTGACCAGCTTCAAAATATCCTTCTCGCTGTGGATATACGCAAAGGGGTTGTAATGGTGGGACTTCTTGAAGTTGATGGAATTGAATATCTTCACCTTGTAGCCATTACGGAGCATGAGCTTTCCGCACTCCACGGCGATGCTGCCCTTCGGGTCGGTGACAACGTATGAACTGTGTAATTGCATGAGATTTGGCTTAATGAAAAACCTCGTCTTGCCGCTGCCGGAGCCGCCCACCACCAGCACGTTTTTGTTCCGCGCCGTCTTGGGGTCTTTGGGACGGTTGGACATCATGAGCCGCTCGGTCTGGGTGAGAATGACGTTGTTCTCAAACTTCGGATCGACGTAAGGGGCGATATCCTCGGGCTTGCCCCAACGGGCAGAGCCGTATTCCAGATTCTTGCGGAATTTCTTGGCGTTTTTGCCCTTGACGTACACGATAAGACGGATGAGCAGAGCGGCTGCAACGCCCACGCACAGGTCGATGGGGTGGAAGCTGGGCAGCGCCGATTGGAACGCGGCGGCAGAGCCCTCCATGAGGTGCAGCGCCTTTCCCGAGAAATCCGTGCCGGGCGCAAGCCGCCACGCCTGCCCCAGCTTGGTGGCAAAGAGGGCGATAAAGACATACGGGATATTGGGCAGCAGGAACTTCTTGATATTCAGAGGTTTCTTCATATCGTGATGCCCCTGTTCTGGTTTCGGGATTTCCCCGGCGTAATAGCCTGAACCTTCGCCTTGAGCGCTTGCAGATGCGCCAGCACGGAGGGACGGTTCTGCGCTTTGGCGGCGCGTTTAAGCTCATATGCCGTGTATTCCTTGAACGCCGCCGTCAGTGCGTCCGCATCCCTCGCCTTAAAGAACACAAAGTATTTCGGCGGTGAAACGCTGCGGTCTTTCTTAACGGCAAAATCCACGCCGTATTTCCGGGCTATGCGCTCAAAGCCTTTGATATTGCTGTTGGTGATCTCGATGTTGGATACGCCCTGATTCTGCCCTATGAGCTGCTTCACCGTCTGCTTGCCGCTGGGCTTTTCAGGCGCGGCACGCGCCTTTTCCATGGCTTTGATCTTCTTTTCGGAAAGATATTTATCCATCCCGGCCTTCAGCTCCCGTGCGGTCAGCTTGACGGCGGAGATGATCAGAGTGACAGTTCTGTTTTCAATTTCTTCCTGCATGAGTTTTTCCTCCTTCCGTTCGCATTGGGAGTGATGGTATCATCGCTCTGTCACCGGAGCGGTCTTGCCTTTGCCCGCAGCCTTGGCGGGTTCGGTGGGGATCGCCATAATTTTGCTGCCCATCTTCAAAAAGGCTTCCGGCTGACGGAACTTTTCCTCGTATTTCTGTTGCAGCTCCTTCGGCAGAGACGCAAAGTTCTCATCCCCCAGACCGCAGAGGAAGAATTTACCGGCCACAATATCGTAGATATCGCCGTCCCCGTCCCGCAGGGCGCGGTTCAGGGGCTTGCCCTCCAGCTTGGCTTCCTCCCCGCAGATCAGCGCCACGGGGTCGTCATATGGGTAAATTGCTTCGATATAGCCGTCTACCGCCTTCTGCAAGGAGGCAAGGTCGGAGCCGATACGCTCCACGCGCGGGTACTGTCCCGGCTCCACCATGAGCACCTCGAGGGTGTCGTCCTGCGCTCTTTCGGCGGATATTTCTTTGCCGTCATTGCTCTCAAACTCCACCTCCACGAAATTGTCCGCATCCAGAATATGATCCCCGGCGTGCCACTGGTCGCTTACCATCTGCTGGGCTTCCTCCTTGGAAGAAGCCTCCACGGACACGGTGAGCTTCAGCGTTTCGGTGATGGTCACGTCAAATTCCTTCATGCGCGCCGCCTCCCTCGTCGGTCTCCTCCGAAAAAAGCGGAAGAAAAAACGCTGCCAATGCCTTTACCGCTGCTTCCGCTTCTTCGGCGGTCGGGCCGGTCTGTTCGCCGCCGTCCTCCGCATCCGGCGCAGCCTCATGCGGCGCTTCGAGGGCGTCGTCGAAATTGTCGTCATACACGCTGCACCCGTCGCAGCAGTCGCAGTGGATGTGTACGTCGCCGTAGATGTTGATGGTTACGTTCATGGATAAACCTGCCTTTCTCAGCGCTCGTTCCGGCGCTGCTGTTTTTTCTGCCACTGCTCCAGCAGCTTGATGATGGTTTGCTGCATTTGCAGGGGCGTGTAGCTTCGGGGAAAGTATTTGCGGAGGGTATCGCTGCTCAGCGTGATGCGCTCCTGTTCCTCCTTCTTTTCCTCGGACATGATGGAGCGCATGGCCTCCTTCGTGCATTTTCCCTCCCGGCTGAGCTTCTTGAGCCGCTGTGCCTGGGAAAGCGAGGGCGTGTTCTGGGAATAGTCCATTGCGTCCAGAAACTGCTTCTGCTCGTCACGGGTGAGATACGACAGCTCCACGGCGGGGCTGAACGCGATCTCCTTGCTGTCCACCTTTTTCTGTACCTCCGGCAGAAGCTCGGTGAGACGGATATAGCGTTGCACTTGGCGACCGCTATCGCCAGCTAATTCGCCTACTTTATCTGCTGTTTCCAACTTCCCGACGAGTTGTCGGGAAGTTGATTTTCCCTCCAAATCCACCCTCTTTCCCTGATGCTTCAACGCTTCCAGCTTCATTTTGTATGCCTGCGCCCGCTCCATGGGACTGATGGTTTCCCGCTGCAAATTGCTGTCCACCATGAGGATCACCGCCTCGTCATCGTCAAGATTGCGGACGATGGCCGGTATGGTTTTCAGCCCCGCAAGGTCTGCGGCATGGAGCCGCCTGTGTCCGGCTACCATCTCGTATCCGCCCTCCGGTGCGGGGCGGATGATGGCGGGGTTGAGAACGCCCACCTGCATGATGCTGTCGATGGTCTGCTGCATGAGCTCGTCGTCCGTCACCTTGAAGGGGTGGTTCTTGAAGGGACGAATCTCTGACAGCGGTATCTGCTGTACCTGTTCGTTGGGTTTCTGTTTCGGCACGGTCGCATCACCTCCTGAAAATGCCAAAGCCGCAGGCGGCGGCCTGCGGCTCAGATGAAGCCCTCCGACATATCGTGACTGACAAGGCTTCGGTAGTAGTTCCCGATGGTCAGAGGGGCGTTATACAGCGTGGCTAAAAGATACTGGCGCATATTGCGGATGCGGGTGGTGTTTTCCTTCAGCCCGCCCACCACAAAGCGGATGTGCTCGCTGTTCAGCTTCAAAAACTGGCTCCTGACCACCTCGGCGGGCTTATCGTCCCCGGAAATGCGGACGGAGCTTTTTGTCGTACAGACCACATCCACCAGCAGCTCCAGGATTTCTTCCAGCGTGTCCTGCTCGTATGGATAGTCTGTCAGGAGTGCGTCGTAGGCGATGTTCTCCGCAATAAGCTCTCTGTACTGCTCTCTCAGAGCCGCTTCGTTTCCTTTCGTTTCCCGCCCGTGATCCCTCCTGAACGAAGTGAAGGGAAAGGAATCAGTATCACTAAAATCAGTATCATTATTCTCAGTATTATTAGATCGTGATTTTAACGATTCTTGATCCGTGATTTTCACTGCTCCTGAATCGTGATTTTCACGGTTCTGGAATCGTGATTCCGGGGAGGGCGCGGTGCTGCCCGATGCGTTATCCACATCCTTATCCACAAAGTTTTTGACGTAGATGAGGTTGGGCTTGCCCAGCCCCTGCCGCTTGCGCTCGATGAGGCGGCATTTGCTCTCCAGCTCATGCAGCAGCTTTCCGGCCTTTTGGTCGGCGCAGCCCAGGGCGGTCATAACCTCCTCGATGGTGAAGATGATATACACACGTCCTTCTTTATCCAGCCAGCCGTTCTTGCAGCTCAGGCTCATGCGGTCAAGGAGCAGACCGTAGAGCACCTTGGCTTCTGCGGAAACGCTTCTGAACCGTTCCTCCGTGAACAGCACCTTGGGGATGCGGTAAAAGAAGAACTGTTCCGCTTCCGCACCGTAGAAATAGTCATACATGGCTTCTGTCACGCTCCTTTGGAAGCCCTGCGGCGCGCATGACCTCTCTGGTACACCATCCGATGCAGGGGGCAGCCCTTCCGTAGGGACAGCCCTCGCACTCCGAAATGGGAGCGGCGTTGTCCGCATCTGCTTCGTAAACTTGTTCTATGCCGTTCCGTCTTGCGGGCTTTTGCGGGACGGGACAGCAGCAACCGTCCGGGTAGACGCAGCCCTTTAGCTTCCCTTTCCGGTACAGGCAGTACCGGCAGTCATATACGTTGTAGCCCCACGACTTCCCATATGCTTTCACAATAACACCTCCTTCGCCCGCATCTGGGCATAAAAACAGCGCGCCTGCCGACCCAAGCGCCACTTTGGGTAACAGACGCGCTATGTACTGATTATTGCAAGGATGTCGTCTCCTTGCCGGGAGATGAACCGAGCAATAGCTGCTGAAATTGACGGTTTCAAGAGGGCGGAATACAAGTAATTTCGCTGTTCGGGTGTCCTAAAACCATTGATATTACTGTGTTTTTTGAAAAATGCTGTATCACCACTCGCACCATATCAAGCGGATGTAACTGATTTCAGTTACATCCGCTTTTTCTCGCCATGTCCGGAGCAGGTTTATGCCTGCTCCGTTTTTTCGTCGAACCTGTCTCTGTCATACTCCGAGCACGGTCACGCAACCGTACTCCTTCAGTGTTTCCGTCATCCACGCGTCCATTTCTGTAATAATCTCTCTTGTTGTGACGCAATAGTTTGCAGAGGCCTCTTTAATCTTTTCCCATTGTTCCGTATTAATTTCGCATCCGCATGTAAACATATCGAATTCCGGTATGACTTCGGAAAACAAAGGTTCAAGATCCAAAAAGTAAAAATGGTCATCCCAAAGATACATGGAGTCTTTACGATGAGATTCATCTGTGACGCGTCCCTTTTGAAACTCAATATCGCAGGTTGAGTCCCCGCGTTCGAAATCATCGAAAAAGTAATGCCCGTTTGTTTTGTAATCCCAGTTCATGATAAAACCTCCTTTTTAACAGAATACCATATTCAGAGTCCGAAAAACAGTACAGTGATAAGATTTTTCGTAGCGGGTCATGCCCGCTATGTCTTTATGCCGATAAAAAACGCTTGCTATGCAGGCGGAATGTACGGACTTAAGTGTCCGTATTGCAAAAAGCTTTATAAAATGATATAGTGATTGAGGTAAATCGTAATTTGCGGGAGGATATTATGCGTTTCGGTTTCAGGCAAATGAAAAACGAAGATATTTCCGTATTTATTGATGAGATGTTTGAGATTTTAGCAAGCAACATGAGTGCTGTTGCTCCGACGGGGAATTCCTATGACGAGGATTACAAAACCTGGTCGGAAAGCGCAGTACCTGCATGGCGCGAAGGAAAGCGCAGTGTAATTCTGATTTTTTGCGAAGATAAGCTGTGCGGATTCTTTCAATATTTCGTAAACGATACGACCTTCAGAATGGATGAAATACAGTTTAAGAAAGAATATCAGGGGTGCGGATTATTCGCCGAACTGTATCATTA
>OJQI01000585.1_pt1 | contig 19023 bp, 18 predicted proteins | sample 1598711 | NCBI WGS metagenome assembly OJQI01 (sample SAMN03922505, study PRJEB24848) | human gut metagenome | isolation source: stool sample | host: Homo sapiens | place: Germany | collected 2011-11 | reverse complement strand
GTCGATCCTGTTGCCGACGATCCATAGTATCTGGTCTTCCGCGTCGCAGACCACGACCTGATGGCGCTTCTCCCACACGCTCTTCTTCTGGTCGGTAAGGAAGTCGCTGACCAGTTTGCCGCCCTTCATGCCGAGCGGGACGAAGCGGTCGCCCGGTTGCGTGCGGCGTATGATCAAGGGAAACCTCACCTTGTCTGCGTCCAGCGCCACGGTCTCGGGCGAGGTAGGAAGAACGAAGCGGTCGTCCCTCTCGGCCCGCGAGAGCCTGATCGTCACCTCGTTGGCGTAGGAGTAGCGTCCCGTTTCGGGAATGCGCATCGGGCGCGGCGCGTCGGCTTCGAGGGGATGGATCGTCAGGCGCCCACGGTCGGAGAGCAACTCGTGGGTGGGGGAGATCCACCGGCTGCCGCTGGAGGCTGCGAGATGGTCGGCGATCTGTCGGATCTGCGACGGATTGAAATGGCGGGGCTGGAGGAAGTAGTAGAGGGCCAGTTCGGCAGAAGGCTCCTGCTGGATTGCCTCGATGGAAAGTTCGGTTGCCTCGGCGTAGTGGGCCAGTTGGGTATCGACGACCTGCTCTATGCCCTCCAGCTCCGCAGCCATCGTCAGGAGCGTGTCGCGAAAGGAGGGATTGATCGCCTCGATCATAGGGAGGATCTGCAGGCGGACCTTGTTGCGCTTGACGTCGGCCACGAGGTTGGAGCTGTCCGTGACGTAGGACCGTCCGAGACCGTAGAGGTAGCTGACGAGGTCGGCGCGGCTGACGCACAACAGTGGGCGCACCACGTCGCCCTGGCGCGGTTTCATGCCCGTCAGCCCATGGATGCCCGTCCCCCTGATGAGGTTGAGGAGGATGGTCTCCACGGAGTCGTCGCGATGATGGGCCACACAGATGGCCTCGGCCCCGATAGCCTCCCGGAGCTGGCGAAAGTAGGCGTAGCGCAACTGGCGTGCCGCCATTTCGATACTGATGCCATGCAGCTGGGCGTAGGCGCGGGTGTCGAAGTGGGCACGGTGGAGCGGGAGGGGCAACTCGTCGCACAACGACTGGCAGAAGTCCTCGTCGCGGTCGGCCTCGTCGCCCCGCAGCTGGAAGTTGCAGTGGACGGCCTCCAGGCGGTAGCCCAGGTCGCGCAGCAGCATCAGCAGGGCCACGCTGTCAGCGCCACCCGACAGGGCGACGAGCTGCAGGCGCGACTTGTCCAGCAGTCGGCGGTCTTCGATATAATGGGCGACAAGCGTCTTCAAACCAGTGGCTTTCATTGCTTCAACCAGCGTTTCTTTTTGCTTCAACCAGCGTTTTTTATTGCTTCAACCAGCGTCTTTTTGCTTCAAAAAACAAGTGTCTTTGCTTCAAACAAGTGTCTTGGTTTCAAAGGGACCAGTCCTTACTCCACGTAGAGGACGAGGCCCTTGAGATATTCGCCCTCGGGATGGTAGATGTTGATGGGGTGGTCGGCGGGCTGGTGCAGCTGGTGGAGGATGCGCACCTTGCGTCCTGCCTGGGCTGCCGCCGTGAACACCGCCTGGCGGAAATGCTCCTTGCTGACCACCTGCGAGCAACTGAAGGTGAAGAGGATGCCGCCCTTGCGGATACGCTGAAATCCCTTGACGTTGAGGCGCGTATAGCCTTTGAGGGCGTTGCGCAGCGCGCCACGGTGCTTGGCGAAGGCGGGCGGGTCGAGGATGATCAGGTCGTACTTGTCGTCGTGGCTGTCGAGATACTTGAAGGCGTCCTCGCAGAAAGCCTCATGGCGATGGTCCTCGGGCGGAAAATTGAGCGCCACGTTGGCGTTGGTGAGCTCCACGGCCTTGGCCGAGCTATCGACGGAGTGGACCTGGCTGGCTCCGCCCCGCATCGCATAGACGGAGAAGCCGCCCGTGTAGCAAAACATGTTGAGCACCGTCCTGCCCTTGGCATAATGCTCCAGGAGCGCGCGGTTCTCTCGCTGATCGACGAAGAAGCCGGTCTTCTGTCCGCGAAGCCAATCGACATGGAAGCGAAGCCCGTTCTCCGTGGTCAGGTCCTCGTCGGTGGGGCCGCCCAGGATAAACTCGTTCTCCTGGCCGAGGTTGGCCTTGAAGGGCAGGGTGGTCTCGCTCTTGTAATAGACATGCTCCAGGCGGTCGCCCATCACTTCCTTCAGCGCCTTGGCAATGGCCATGCGGCTGACGTGCATACCGACGCTGTGGGCCTGCATGACGGCCGTCTTGCCATAGCAGTCGATGACCAGTCCGGGGAGGTTGTCGCCCTCGCCGTGTACGAGGCGGTAGGTCGTGTTGACGCCCTGGCTGAAATGTTCGCCACCGAAGGAAGCCTCCTCCGTGCGATAGATGCCGATGGAGCGGCGCACCTGCCAGGCCGCGGCGAGGCGGCTCTGCCAGAAGTCGTCGTCGATGGCCACATCGTGGAACGAGAGGATGCGGACGGCAATGGATCCCACCTGGACGTGGCCCACGCCGAGGAAACTGCCGTCGAAGCCTATCACGCGCACCACGTCGCCCTCTTCGAGCCCGTCGTCCATGCGGGCTATGGCACCACTAAACACCCAAGGATGGAAACGGCGCAGCGACTCCTCCTTGCCTTTCTTCAAATATACCGACTTATACATGCTGATCTTCTTCGTCTGTTTTTACAAGTTCATAATCGCCTGTCTGCCGAAGCTCGGTCAACGTCTCATAGAGGTTGATGCAGGTCCAGGCGTCGGTGGCGGCGTAGAGCTGCTGCTTGGGGTTGAGCTGGTCGCTCTCCCAGTTGGAAAGCTGCTCGCGCTTGGAGATGCGCTCGTGGAAGATGTTGGCGTAGAGCTTCTGGAGGCTGAGGTCCTTGATGCCGAAGTCGCTCACCATCTTCTGCAGATCAATAAAGCGGCCGGGGGAAAACTTGACGCGATGGTGGAGCATATTCATGTCGTCGCCCAGGGAAAGGCCGATCTTCGGCACGGTCGTGTCCTCCAAGAGATGGATGATACACGAGGGTACGCCCATCTTGTTGAGACGGAAAAGGTAGCACTTGTCCCGCCCGCTCACCTGGAGCAGGGCGACCAAGTGGTGCTGCCCTTTGTGGAAGACGGGGCGCGTCTCCGTATCGACGCCCAGGATGGGCTGGTGGAGAAGTTCCTCTACCGCTTTCTCCGCCTCCTCCTCGCTCGTGACCGTGACGATTTCGCCAGGAAACGTCACGCGCGGAAGCTCAGAAATGGCAGACTTGTCAAACTTGCTGTATATGATTCTCTTCATTGATTCTTATTAGACCGTGCAAAATTAGGAAAAAAGTTTCAAATCTATGGCCGAATTATCCTCCTTTTTTCTTACTTTTGCAGAAATAAACGGGAAAGTGGGGGCTTTCGGGCCACGCATTTCCCAAATAATCAAGCACATAAGCGCGGGAAGCCCCTCTCCACCGAGAGAGGCCGCCCCGTCACTATAAGAACAAACGACAATATGGCTAAAAAGAAAACCGCCACTAAGTCTAAGACTTTCTGGGACGCAATCGGATGCAACAAGATACTCAACGAGACGACCAACTTCGTGCTGGGACTGACCCTGGCCGCCTTGGCCCTGGTGGCGATCATCTCCATGGTCAGCTACTTCAAGACGGGTGCCATCGACCAGAGCATCCTCGTAAGCCTGCGTCCAGGGGAGTTGTTGAACCGCAATCGTGAGTTTGCCAACTACTGCGGCAGTCTGGGCGCGCTGACCTCCTATTATCTTATAGGGCGCTGCTTCGGCATCCCTGCCTTTCTGATCCCCGCCTTCCTGTTGCTTTGCAGCCTGCGGATGATGGGCGCCTTCCCGCGGTTGAACCTCCTGAAATGGTTCTTAGGCATGGCGATCATCATGGCGTGGGGCAGCGTCACCTTCGCCAAGTTTCTCTCTCCCCTGATGGGCGAGGAGGTGTTCAATCCGGGCGGCGACCATGGCGCATACGTCTGCCAATGGCTGGAAAACGTGGTGGGCGCGCCGGGCCTTGTCGCCATCCTCCTGGTCGTGGCCATCTCGTTTATGACCTACGTCACCACGGAGACCATCAACGTCATTCGCAAGATGCTCAACCCCATAAACTATCTCTCGCGCAAGGTGAAGTTTACGGTCGAGGAAAACCGCCACCACGACCAGTACGCGCGGGAGGACGACACGGCAGAGAATCCTGTTGTCAGTCCCGCCGAGAGCGAGGATCCGCAAGTCTTTGACGACCCGCAGACGCAAACGGTGGAGTTTCTGGACGACGACCTGCCTGGCAAGGACACCGACGAGCAGCCGCTGAATCCCTCCCACGATCCTGAGACGAAGGACGAGGAAAAAGCTGCCGGCGAGAAGGAGGTGAGCATGCGCGTCGAGATGGCCAAGGGCGACGAGAAGGCCAGCGGGACGACCGTGGCCAGCACGGCAGACCTCTCTACGCCCATCAACCCCCGCGAGCCCTTCGTGTCGTGGAAGTTTCCCACGCTCGGCCTGCTCAAGGAGTATGACAGCGACGCCCGCCCGAGCTTTGCCACCAAGGAGGAGCTGGAAGCCAACAAAAACCGCATCATCAAGGTGCTCGACGACTTCGGCGTGCAGATCAGTTCCATCCGTGCCACCGTCGGCCCGACCATCACGCTCTACGAGATCACGCCGGCCAAGGGCGTGCGCATCGCCAAGATCAAGAACCTGGAGAACGACATCGCCCTCAGCCTGGCTGCCATCGGCATCCGTATCATCGCCCCCATCCCCGGCAAGGGCACGATCGGCATCGAGGTGCCCAACACCACGCCGAGCGTCGTCTCGATGTATAGCATCCTCAACTCCAAGAAATTCCAGGAGACCGACATGGAACTTCCCGTCGCCCTGGGCAAGACCATCTCCAACGAGGTCTTCATGGTTGACCTGGCCAAGATTCCCCACCTGCTCGTGGCGGGTGCCACGGGACAGGGTAAGTCGGTGGGCCTCAACGCCATCATCACCTCGCTCCTCTACAAGAAGCACCCCAACGAGCTCAAGATCGTGCTCGTCGATCCGAAGAAGGTGGAGTTTAGTATCTACAGCCCCATCGCCAACCGCTTCATGGCGGCCGTGGAGGAAAACGAGGAGGAGCCCATCATCACCGACGTACAGAAGGTGGTCAATACGCTCAAGGGCCTCTGTGTGCTCATGGACGAGCGCTACGACAGGCTCAAGGCTGCTGGTGCGCGCAACATCAAGGAGTACAACAGGAAGTTTCTCAACCACCACCTCAATCCCGAGGAGGGCCATGAGTACATGCCCTATATCGTGGTCGTGATCGACGAGTTTGGCGACCTCATGCTCACAGCGGGCAAGGAGATAGAGCTCCCCATCACCCGCATCGCCCAGCTGGCGCGTGCCGTGGGCATCCACATGATCATCGCCACCCAGCGCCCGACGACGAGTATCATCACGGGCAATATCAAGGCCAACTTCCCGGGCCGCATCGCCTTCCGCGTCGGATCCATGATGGACTCACGCATCATCCTCGACCGGTCGGGAGCCCAGCAGTTGGTGGGGCGCGGCGACATGCTCTACCTCAATGGTGGCGAGCCCGTCCGCGTGCAGTGTGCCTTTGTCGATACGCCCGAGGTGGTCAAGGTGTGCCGCTTCATCGCCGACCAGCCTGGCCCCGTCACGCCGCTGCTCATCCCCGAGCCGGCTGCCGAGGATGCGCCAGGCATCGGGGGCGGATTCGACACCGACAACCTCGACCCGCTCTTTGAGGAGGTGGCACGCTATGTGGTCATCAACCAGCAGGGATCCACGAGCAAGATACAACGTGAGTTTGGCGTCGGCTACAACCGCGCGGGACGCTTGATGGACAAGCTACAGAAGGCGGGCATCGTCGGCGAGGCCAGGGGTGCCAAGCCACGCGAGGTGCTCATCGGCGACGAAAACTCGCTGAGTAGGATCCTGTCTTGCATCAAGGGATAGTATAACTATAAAATAATAAAACAATGAGAAAACTTATCACTTTGTTTTTATTAGTCGTGGCGGTAGCCGTCCACGCCCAGTCCGCCGCCCAGGCGCGAAAGGTGCTGGACAAGGTGGCGGCGGTCGTCGGTCGCCCTGGCGGATGCTCGGCACAGTTTAGCCTCAGCGCTGGCAAGGGCCGATCCTTCTCGGGCACCATCGCCATCAAGGGTCGCAAATTCTACGCCTCCACCGCCCAAGGCAAGGTGTGGTACGACGGACGCACCCAGTGGAGCTATCTGAAATCGACGGGCGAAGTCAACATCAGCACCCCCACCGAGGCGCAGCAGGCGCAGATGAATCCCTATCAGTTTCTCTCCGTCTATAAGTCGGGCTACAACCTGAGCATGAAGCGGGCAGGCCGGGGCTATGTGGTGACGATGAAAGCCACCAACCGCGCACGCGCCATGAAGACCATCGTCGTCACGGTGGGCAGCAACTACGTGCCCAGCAAGGTGCAGTATCTACAGGGTGGGCGATGGACCACCATCACGCTCTCCCGCTTCCAGGCCAAGAACCAAAGCGACGCCACCTTCCGCTTCAACAAGCGGATGTGTCCCGGAGCAGAGATTATCGACCTGCGATAGCATCGGTCTTGCCATTCCATTTCCCCAGCTTTTCCTTCGGGATGATCTCGGGAAGGCTTCGGAATGGAATCGGGAAATAAAAAACGGGAGCGGCCTCAGAGGGTCGCTCCCGTTTTTGTAGTAGTATGCTCGTCATGAGCATGTTTCTTCCTGCGCGAATAGCGCGTAGGGTTTTCTCTACGGAAAATGCTTAGAAGGGCAGGTCGTCGGTCGATTCTCCGGCAGCATCGGGCTGAGCGGGAGGGAACGGAGCCGGTGCGGCCTGTGTCGTCTGTGGGTCAGCAGCGGCAGCCTGGCCAGCAGCAGCTCCAGCGGCAGCATCCAACTGGCGCACATCGAATGCGCGGATGTTGTTGAACCAACGGCCCTGGTATTCGTGGGCGTCAATATCGAAGAAGACCGTCACTACGTCGCCTGACTTGATATTGAAACGCTGCAAGCGCTCTGCGCCAAACACGTCGAAGACCATCTTGCGAGGATATTGGTCATGCGTCTCTATGACAAAAGACTGTGCCTTCCATTCGCCGCGAGCCGACGTTCCACTGCGCTCGGGGAGTACTGCAATAATTCTACCTGATAATTCCATGTCTGATATATAGTTGTAAATATTTTCTGATATGCGTGGATATGATTTCCAAGGTGAAAAAGACCTTCCCTCGTTATCGGGTGAGCAAAATTACGAATTTTAGGGCGAATTGAGAAACTTTTAGCCCCAATTTTTGCCAGAGCGGGTATATTTTCGTATTTTTGTGCTTGGTTTTCGCCCGCTTCTCGGCGCTCCGTCGAGCGGGACGCATAATCGGTTAGGAATAAGAATAAACAAATAAAAGAATATAGTACCCATGAGATTTAGCCTTTCCAGCTCGGCGCTCAGCAGCCGCCTGCTCTCCCTCTCGAGAGTCATCAACAATAAGAACTCGTTGCCCATCCTCAGTTGCTTCCTCTTCCAGGTGAAGGACAATGTGCTGACCATCACCGCCTCCGACAGCGAGAACGTGATGAAGACGACGGTCGAACTGACGGAGCATGACGGCGATGGCGAGTTTGCCGTGCAGAGCCAAACCATCCTCGACGCGGTCAAGGAGCTGCCCGAGCAGCCGCTCACGCTCAATGTCAACCTCGACGAGCACGTCATCTATCTCACCTATCAGAACGGCTCGTACCACTTCCCCGTGCAGAGTGCCGAGGAGTATCCGCGCGAGCAGGAGATGGGCGAGAACGCCTCGAAGTTTGCCCTCGACGCCCAGGTGCTCTCCAGCGCCATCAGCCGATCTCTTTTCGCTGCGGCGCAGGATGAGCTTCGCCCCGTGATGAACGGCATCTACTTCGACCTGAAGCCCGACTGCCTCTCGATCGTGGCCACCGACGGCCACAAGCTCGTGCGCAACAACATCCTCTCCCTCCAGTCTGAGACGCCTGCCTCCTTCATCCTCCCCAGGAAGCCGGCCACGCTCCTCAAGGGCGTCCTGCCGCAGACGGAGGGCGAAGTCACCATCGAGTTCGACAGCAAGCAGGCCACCATCCGCTTTGCCGAGGGCTACCTGGCTTGCCGCCTCATCGAGGGCCGCTACCCCAACTACAACGGCGTCATCCCGCAGACCAATCCCAACGTGGTCACCATCGACCGCAAGAGCTTCGTCGGCGCAATCCGCCGTGTGCTCCCGTTCTCCAGCAACTCCTCGCAGCTGGTCTGCTTCCACTTCGAGAATGGCAACTTGGAGCTGCGTGCCGAGGACATCGATTTCGCCACCAATGCCGTGGAGAACGTGGTCTGCTCCTATAGTGGTACGCCCATCTCCATCGGTTTCAAGGGATCGAGCATGCTGGAGGTGGTCAACAACCTGGAGAGTGGCGACATCACCATCCAGCTGGCAGACCCCTCACGCCCGGGTATCATCATCCCCGTCGATCAGCCGGAGAACCAGGAGGTGCTGATGCTGATCATGCCGATGCTGCTCAACGATTAGTTTGCAAGCAAGTACGGACGATTAGTTTGCGAGAAAGCACAGACGTTCAGATTACGAAAAGTATAGAACCACACGCTGACGGCCATGGCCTGTCGGGACGCCAAGAGGCGGACTCCGTCGGGCGATGGCCCGTCTGATTGGAATATAACACAGAAAAAAGAATGGAACTCAACCTCAAGCGTCCGCTCATCGTCTTCGACCTGGAGACGACGGGCCTGGACCTGGTCAACGACCGCATCATTCAGATCTCTTATATCAAGGTCTTCCCCGACGGCAAGGAGGACCGGGAAAACCTCTTCGTCAACCCGCAGAAGCCGATACCGCAGGAGGTGCAGGTGCTCACACACATCGCTCAGTCAGATGTCGAGGGGGCACCCACGTTCAAGGAACTGGCCCCGCGACTGGCCGAGACTTTCCGGGGCTGCGACTTTTGTGGTTTCAACTCCAATAAGTTTGACGTGCCAATGCTCTCCGAGGAGTTTTCGCGCGCTCAGGTGCCTTTCGATTTCTCCGAAAGCCTGCTCGTAGATGCGCAGAATATCTTCCACAAGATGGAGCGCCGCAACCTCTCAGCAGCCTACAAGTTCTATACGGGCCACAAGATGGAGGACGACTTCCAGTCGCATCGTGCCGACCAGGACGCCGAGGCCACGCTTCGTGTGCTCAAGGGCCAGCTGGACATGTATGCTCCCGGGGTGCAGGACGAGGCCGACCGTGTGCTCAACAACGACATCAAGGAACTGGCCGAGTTTTCGAAGATGAACGACAATGTCGATTTTGCTGGCCGCATCATCTGGAAGGAGTTTACCGACGCCGAGGGCAAGGTTTGCCGACGCGAGGTGTTCAACTTCGGCCAGCATCGTGGCGAAGCCGTCGCCGACGTGGTGCGCAACGATCCGGGCTTCATCTCCTGGATGCTCTCCCGCGACTTCACCTACGATACGAAGAACGTGGTCAACCGCATTCGCCTGCGCGAGGCTTACAAAAACAAGTAGAGCGAACAGGGTGGAAGTGGCTGCGTGTCAACCACTTCACCCTGTCGGTCTCAGCTGAAGGTTCAACACAAGGTTCTGTATAAGGTTCAATAGAAGTTCTATCTAAACATACCTGCTCAAAATTGGCAAATCCTCAACATCCATCCCCGACCCATCCTGCCGCGGGCCCATCGCCCCTGTCGGGTAAGCATATCGTCCTGGGCATCACGGGCAGCATCGCCGCCTACAAGTCGTGCCTCATCATCCGTGCCCTCGTCAAGAGAGGGGCGGAGGTGCAAGTGGTCATCACGCCTGCTGGCAAGGAGTTTATCACGCCCATCACGCTTTCGGCCCTGAGTCGCCATCCGGTCATCAGCGACTTCTTCTCCCAGCGCGACGGCACCTGGCACTCTCATGTCGATCTGGGCCTTTGGGCCGACGCCATGCTGATCGCCCCCTGCACCGCCAGTTCGCTGGGCAAGATGGCTCATGGCGTGGCCGACAACATGCTTGTGACGACCTATCTGTCGATGAAGGCACCCGTTTTCATCGCCCCTGCCATGGACTTGGATATGTATCAGCACCCATCCACACAGGCTAACATCAATACGCTCAAGGGCTACGGCAATCGCTTTGTCGAACCCACGAGTGGTTTCCTGGCCTCAGGCCTGGAGGGCAAGGGCCGGATGCAGGAGCCCGATCTGATTGTGGAGGAACTGGAGCGCTTCTTTGCGGATCCTTTGAAGGAAAGCGCGCAGGACCAGGAGGAAATAACGCAGGAGGCCGCCCAGAAGGAGAAAATGCTTCCCTTGGCGGGCAAGCGCATTCTGATCACGGCTGGTCCTACCTACGAGCGGATCGACCCCGTACGCTTCATCGGCAATTTCTCCAGCGGCAAGATGGGATTCTCCATCGCCGAGGAGTGCAGAAGGCGTGGCGCCGAAGTCACCCTGGTGGCGGGCCCGACGGCCCTGCAATGCGACGCGGCCATCCGAAGGGTCAATGTCGAGAGCGCGCAGGAGATGTACGAGGCCTGCCTGCCAGTCTTTGACACGGCAGACGCTGCCATCCTCAGTGCGGCCGTGGCCGACTTCACGCCGGAACAGAAGGCGGAGAGCAAGATCAAGCGGGAGGCCGACGACCTCGTCCTTCGCTTGCGTCCGACCCACGACATAGCCAAGACCTTGGGCCAGCGCAAGCGTCCGGGCCAGCGCCTCGTCTGCTTTGCCCTCGAAACCAACGACGAGGAGGCCAACGCACGCGGCAAGTTGAAGCGCAAGAACGCCGACTTTGTCGTGCTCAACTCCACGCGCATTCCCGGGACGACGTTCAACGCGGACGACAACCAAATAGCCGTTGTCACACGCGAGGGCGTTCGGTCCTATCCGAAAAAGAGCAAGCAGGAGGTGGCCTCCGACATCATCGACGTGCTCCAGGGGCTTCTCGCCGACACGACAACCCTCAGATAAGAAAAGGATCATGAAAAGAATCATATTGGCAACGGTCTGCCTCCTCGGCCTCTCCCTCGTACTGAGGCCGACGCCAGTCCACGCCCAGGAACTCCAGGCGAAAATCACCATCAACCACAACCAGGTGCAGGGTACGGACGCCTCCATCTTCGAGAACCTCCAGCAGACGCTGGAGCAGTTTGTCAACGAGAAGCAATGGACCAACCTCCAGTTTCAGCGCAACGAGCGGATCGTCTGCAACTTCAACATCACCGTGAAGAAGTATGACCAGTCCTCCAACCTCTTCACTTGTTCGGCCCTCATCCAGGCCAACCGTCCCGTCTATGGGGCTTCCTACAGTTCGACGCTCTTCAACACCCAGGACAACGACTTCAACTTCGAGTTTGCGCAGTTTGACCAGATCGAGTTCAACGAGGAGACGGTTGACAACCAGCTCACGGCCCTCATGGCCTACTACGCCTACCTCATCATCGGCATGGACCTCGACTCCTTCTCGCCGATGGGGGGCGAGGACGTGCTCCAGCGCTGCCTGAACCTGGCCAACAACGCGCAGAACCTCAATTTCACGGGCTGGAAGGCTTTTGACAGCGACCGCAACCGCTTTGCCATCATCAACGACTACCTCGATGGCGGGCTCAAGCCCTTCCGGCAGTTGCAGTACGACTACTATCGGCTGGGACTCGACGAGATGTCCAACAACGTGGAGCGAGGCCGCACCAATGTCACTACCGCCCTCGAAACCAATCTCAAGAAGGCTCACGAGGACAAGCCGATGAGTCTGCTGCCACAGATCTGGACGGACTACAAGAAGGACGAACTGGCCAATATCTACAAGGGCAAGGGCACGCAGAAGGAGAAGGAGTCGGTCTATGAGATCTTGTTTGCCATCAACGCGTCGCAGAATGCGACATGGGAGAAGATCAAGCAGTAGAATTCGACATGGGAGAAGAACAAGCAGTAGGATGCGACATGGGCAAAGATCAAGCAGTAAGCCCGCTTGTGGGGCTGCTTGGGTTGCCCCTCTCCGTACAATGATTTATCCATAAGCAATGCTGAAACATTTATATATCAAGAATTTCACGCTGATTGACCAGCTGGACATCGACTTCCACCCTGGCTTCTCCGTCATCACGGGCGAGACGGGAGCGGGCAAGTCCATTATCCTCGGGGCCATTAGCCTCTTGCTGGGCAACCGGGCCGACAGCAAACTGGTCAAGCGTCCGCAGGGCGACGACGGGCGGACGGTGAAGTGTACGATAGAGGCTCATTTCGACCTCAGCCGCTACGACTTTGCGCCGTTCTTCGAGGAAAACGACCTCGACTTCGACCCCGACGACACCATCATCCGTCGCGAACTGACCAGCACGGGCAAGTCGCGCTCCTTCATCAACGACATGCCCGTTTCGCAGCAGTTGATGCGCCAGTTGGGCGAACAGCTCATCGATATCCACTCGCAGCATCAGAACCTGCTTCTCCAGAAGGACGACTTCCAGTTGAACGTCGTCGATATCATCGCCGACAACGGCCAGGATCGGGCAGCCTTCTCCGAGGCTTTCGCCCGCTATCGCGAGGCTGAGCAGCGGTTGCGCAGTCTTGAGAAGCAGATCGAGGCGAGTGAGCAGAACCGCGATTTCCTCCAGTTTCAATACAACGAGCTCTCCGCCGCCCAGTTGGTGGAGGGAGAGCAAGAGCAACTGGAGCAAGAAGGGGAGACGCTCAACCATGCTGGCGACATCAAGACAGCCATCTATACTGCCGACAACCTTCTCTCCGGCGACGACCGGGGCGCCGTGATGCAGGTCCGCATGGCCGCACAGCAGTTGCAGTCCATCGCCAGCGTCTATCCGAAGACACAGGAACTCGCCAACCGCCTCGACTCCGTACACATCGAACTCGACGATATCGCCCACGAGGTGGCAGCCGACATGGAGTCCATCGACTTCGACCCCTCACGCCAGGATGCCATCATCGCGCGCCTCGATCAGATTTACTCCTTGCAGCAGAAGTATCGTGTCAGCAACGTGGCCGAGCTTCTTCAGTTGCAGGCCTCGATCCAGCAGCAGCTGGAGTCTATCGAGAATGCCGACGGCGACTTGGCCCTCCTGCGCCAGGAGGTGGCCGATCAGGAGAAGCTATGCCGGGAGAAGGCTCAGCAGCTCACGTTATCGCGCACGGCCTCGGCTCGCAAGGTGGAGGCCGAGATGCACGCGCGCCTCGTCCCGCTTGGCATTCCCAACGTGCGCTTCGAGGTGGAGGTCAAGCCGGCTCCGCTCTCTGCCAGTGGCGCCGACCATGTCGTCTTCCTCTTCTCCGCCAACCGTGGCACGCCATTGCAGCCCGTCTCCCAAGTGGCTTCGGGTGGCGAGATCGCGCGCGTGATGCTCTCGCTCAAGGCAATGATCAGCGGCACAATCAAGTTGCCCACCATCATCTTCGACGAGATCGACACCGGCGTTTCGGGCAAGATAGCCGAGAAGATGGCCATGATCATGGAAGAGATGGGGGCAGGAGGACGCCAGGTGATCTCCATCACCCACCTGCCACAGATTGCTTCACGAGGTCTCCATCACTACAAAGTGGAGAAGACCGACACGCCCGAAGGCACGGAGAGCCACATGAGGCAACTCTCGGCCGACGAGCGGGTAGGGGAGATCGCCATGATGCTCTCGGGCGAGAACGTCACCGAGGCTGCGCTGGAGAACGCCAGGGCTCTTTTGTCCACTCATTGATCGCGTCCACACATTGATATGATGCTCACGCGTTAATATGATGTTCATGCATCAATATAATGTTCAAACATTGTTCGTGTCCACGCGCTAATGATGCGCTAAAGATATATGTTCACGCGTTCCATAATATAAATATATTGCGTAGAAGATGATGCTGCCGCAGTCTCTGTCCTCCTTACGGAGGGGCGAAATGCGCAGATAGGAAATAAGAAAAAGAAAGAACAAAAACTGATGAGAAAGAATAGTTTGATCGGCTGCCTCCTGCTCTGGGCTTCCATGGCCATGGCGCAGCCAGCAGCTGTAAAGAATGTAGTCAACAGCACGTTGACCCTCACCACCTACACCGCCGATGGCACGCAGCGAGGCGTGGTCCCCGCCGTCTTCATTGGATCCGATGGCGTGGCCGTTTCGGCCTGGAAACCCTTCGAGGGCACCGACTCCGTAGGCGTGAAGGACTATAGCGGGGCGGCCTGTGCTTTCCAGGCGCTTTTGGGAGCCGACGATATTTACGACTTGACGAAGTTTAGCGTCTCCGCCGCCAAGGTGCAGCCCCTTTCCCTGGGCAAGGCCGCTGCCGGCGAAGAAGTCTGGGTAGTGCCTCCCAAGCAACTGGGCGCCCCCGTCAAGGGCAAAGTGAAGGTCGCCGACCACTTCAACACCTCCTACAACTATTATCAGCTCTACGTCGGCGGAGCCTCCGAGAAACTCAATGGCGCAGCCGTCGTCAATCTCAAGGGCGAGCTGATCGGCCTCTTCTCCCAGTCGGGTAAGCAGCAGAGTGCCACGGACGCCGCCTATGCGCGCGACTTCGTGGTGACGGGACTCTCCCAAAACAACCCCGTGATGCGCCGCGCCCGTCTCCGCATTGCCCTGCCCGAGAGCGAGCGCGAGGCCGTGGTGGCCCTGCTTCTCTCCAATTCCCAGAAGCCCTCCGACCATGCCGCCACCATCCGTGAGTTTATCCGCAAGTTTCCGCATCTCACCGATGGCTACTACGCCATGACCATGCTCGCCCTGGGCAAGGGAGACAACGCCGAGGCCGACCGGATGCTCCAAGAGTCGGTGGCTCAGGCGAGCAAGAAGGGAGAGGCCCACTTCAACTATGCCAACGTGATCTATCTCGTGCTGACCGGCCAGCAGTCCATCCAGGGCGACGCTCCGGCCACATGGACCCTCGACAAGGCGCTCTCCGAGGTGCAGCAGGCTAATGCCGCCGACCCACAGTTTATCTACCAGCACCTGATGGCACAGATCATCTACGCCCAGGCCCACTATGCCGACGCCCTCACCCTCTTCGAGAGCCTCGCCCGGATGGAGCCACGACTGCCCGAGACCTATCTGGAGATGGCGCAGTGTAAGGAGCAACTGGGTGCTGACAACGCTGAAGTGCTCGCCCTTCTGGAGAAGAGCGTGGAGGTCTGCGACACACCCTACACCGCCACTTCTGCACCCTATTTCTATGCCCGTGGCCTGCAATATGCCAAGATGGGCGAATACCGCAAGGCGATGGTTGACCTGCTGCGCTACGAGTATTTCAACCAGGGACGCCTCGGAGCCGACTTCTACTACCAGCGGGAGCAGATCGAACTCCAGGGCAAACTCTACCAACAGGCCCTGGGCGACATCCTCACCGCCTGCCGACTCGCTCCCGAAGAGGTGGAGTATCATGCCGAGGCGGGCAGTCTCTACCTTCGCGTCAACCGTCCGCAGGATGCTGCCGAAGCCGCCAAATACTGCATCAAGATCAATCCCGACTACGCTGATGGCTACCTGATACTCGGCATTGCGCAAACGCAACTCGACCAAAAGGCCGACGGCATAGCCAATATCGAGAAGGCCAAGGCAATGGGCAACACCCAGGCCGACAGTTTCCTGAAGAAACTTAAGTGACGGGGGCTCACGACGGCGCGCAGTCCCGTCCTATAAGCGTTCTATAAGTGGTCCTATAAGTGTCTATAAGTGCCTTGTAAGTGTCCTATAAGCGTCTTGCAAGCGTTCTAAAACGTCTTATAAGCGTTCTAAAACTCAAAAGGTTGTTTATGTCATTGCGACACAAACAACCTTTTGTCTTTCTTTCTCTCTCATGATTTCTACCAATTCGCAAGGCGACCGATCATCTGCAGGCGATTGGCCCCGTGTTGCGGTTGCAAAACCTAAACGTTATTTTGTTATTATGTTATTATGTTATTATGGCGTTTTTCTGCTGAACCCAAAAGAGCTGGACCGTCGTCTTCCACGGAGAGCAACTGCTCCAGGCGGTGGATGATGATGGTCTGTCGGGCGAGCGCCACCAAGCCCTGGGTTTCGAGGCCATGAAGGGATCGCGAGACATTGAGGCGCGACTCGCCGATGGCAGATCCCAGGTCTGTCAAGCGGATGGAGAGCGTCTTGGGGCCAGCAGGCCGGAGACTGCGGTGGGCCACGAAGGTGGCGATCTTGCGGGGAATGGTCGTGGGTGGCGTGCGCCAGAAAGCCGATCCTGCTCGCTGGGCAGAAGTGCTGATCGTGTTGAGGACATTGAGCTCGAAGACGAGGCTCTGCGCACAGAGGCGCAGCACGTCGTCCTTCTGCAGTCGCAGGACGTTGCAAGGAGTGGTGGCCCGGTAGCCTCGCGCCAGGTGTTGCCGGAGTCCGAAGATCCGTTCCAGTTCGATGGCACAAGGCGCGTCGATCTGCTCCCGCAGACTGTAACTGTGGTCCGCGCTGATGGCCTCAGCCTCCACACTGCCCGTCATGACCAGCGTGAGCGTGGCGCAGCGATCGTTCTCCCGCGCTATCCACGCTCCCTCGTCATACTTTTGGAAGTCGAAGCGGATCTTGCTTGCCATCGCCTCCAGTTCGTCGCGGTCAATGCCCTGGAAGAACGGCAGCCGCAGCAGTTTGGCATAGATCGTCATGGCCTCGGGTGCCTATTTGCGCTCGTCGAGTCCCTCGCTCTTCCAGACGCTCAGTCCTCCCTGCGCGTTCTGATAGATGAAGTAAGCCTTCAGTTGCTTTTTCCGCTCCAGCACCTGGCGCGCCTTGTCGAGGCCCATGACCATGAAGGAAGTGGCGTAGGCGTCGGCCTCGGCACAGGTAGGAGCCAGCACCGTGGCCGAGAGGAGGCTGTGCTGCACGGGGCATCCCGTCTTAGGATCGATGGTATGGGCGTATTTGCGTCCGCCCTTGTAGTAGAAGTTGCGGTAGTTGCCTGACGTAGCCATGGCCTGGTTTGTGACGTTGAGCACCGTCTCCAGTTCCTGGGCGTCGTTGTCGGGATCGTCCACGGGCTTGCTCACGCCGATGCGCCATGGCAGGCGCTTCTCGCTATTGCCCTTCGCATAGACCTCGCCACCGATCTCCACCATGAAGTTGGCCACGTCGTGGGACATAAGCAGGCGCGCCACGCGGTCCGTGCCGTAGCCCTTGGCGATGGCGCTGAAGTCGAGCATCATCCGCGGCCGCTGGAAGCGCACATACTGACTTCCCTTCGCCCCGGCCAGGCTGACGTGCTCCATGCCGACCAGTCTTCTGAGACTGTCTATCTGATGGTTGTTGGGCATCTGCTGGTTTTTGAATCCGAAGCCCCACGCGTTGACCAGCGGAGCCACGGTGATGTCGAAGGCGCCGTCGCTCTCCTCGTTGACCTGCTGCGCCAGTTGATAAACCTCCAGGAAGTCGTCGCTGAGCGTGGGCCGCTTGCCCTCGTTGATGAGGGCGACGGTCGATTGCGGGTTGAACATCGAGAACTCCTGGTCAACGGCCTTCAGTGTCTCCTCTATCTCCTTCTTCAGATTGTCATCGCTCTGGTAGGTGATATGATAGGTCGTGCCAAAGATGCGTCCCTCGTCGTGCTGGTAGGGCACGGACTTCTGTCGTCCCACGATGACCACCGTGCCGATGATAAGGAAGGCAAGGAAGGGCAGTTGCCAAAGCAGTTTTTTCTTTTTCATAACTCAAAACTAAGGTTGAACGTAGCTCCGATTCGGCTGCTGCCATTGCGTCCGAATCCCGGAATATAATAAGGTTCTCCGACCGTGCCGTGGCTTTGGCTCAGCCGTGCGCGATATCTCACCATCCACCCCATGTGGACGAAGCGCCATATCGTCACGTCGATGCCGCCGCAGACCTCCGCCCAGCAAGCCTTCGCCTCGACATCCGTGGCGCTGTAGGAGGCCGTTCCGCCCCAGACGGGGTCGGGGACGGGCGCAGAGGTCGTCACGTCGTAGTGGAAGGAGGTGTAGGCCAGTCGCGCGCCAGCATAGAGCCTGTAGAGGTCGTGCTTGTTGCGTAGCAGGTTGAAGTCGCAGCCCACGCGGCCATAGGGCGCACGCGTCTTGTAGCGCACGGAGGTCGTCACGTCGTCGGCGTCGGCCTCGCCAATGCCCAGTTCGACAACGGGGAAATAGCGTCCCCGGAGGTTCAGGCGCAAGGAGGCCTCATACTGTCCGTAGTCGCTCAGGACGCGCTGTCCCGCCCCCAGCAAGTCCACCCCCACACTCACGCCCTCGAAGAGGCGGATGGAGTCGGCGGATGCTGTCTCCCGTGCCTGCTGCGCCCCCGCCTGGCAGGGAGCGAGGAGGCTAACGGCGAGGATGGAAATAGATAAGCAGATTCTCTTTCTCATCGTAGTCTATGTTAGGATGGGCAATGACAATGGAGTCGATGGCGTGGTGGGTGGTCGTGACCTCCGTGAGCGTATGGAAGAAGCGTGCAGGGCAGTCCACCGACTCGAAATGGGGGTCGTTGGTCTTGAAGACCGTGACCGTGTCCGTGCGCGTCGTCCCCAGCGTGTCGGTCAACTGGAAGACCAGCTGGTCGCGGTCGGCACCATAGCTCATGGGGACCGTGAAGGCCTGAGGCTGCACCAGCCGGTTGACGAGCACGCTGTCGCTGCTGCCGGGTCTCACGGCGAGGATGGTCAGCGTGTCGTGGACCGTGTCGCCGCGCAGGGCGTAGCGACATCCCACGGCCGTGGTCATCGCACAGTCGATGCTTGCGCAGGCTGCCATCAGCAGGATCGGAGCCGCCACCAGGGCTGCTGGCACGAGGCGGCGGAGAAAAGTTCGCTTATAGTGCATCCGGAGGGAGGATCAGTTGAGTTCCTTTTCTATCTGATAGTCGTTGCGGCGCGGGTTGGACCGGCTGATCAGGTCGCCGATGAAGCCGGCCAGGAAGAGCTGTGTGCCGAGCAGGATGGCGGCGATGGCGATGAAGAACGACGCGTGGTCGGAGAGCAGGTCGCCATAGTTGCCGATATAGAGATTGTAGATCTTGCCGCCCAGGAGCCACATCAGGGCCACGAAACCTGTCTCTTATACACATCTCCGAGCCCACGAGACGCTACGCTATCTCGT
>OJQI01000559.1_pt1 | contig 19449 bp, 24 predicted proteins | sample 1598711 | NCBI WGS metagenome assembly OJQI01 (sample SAMN03922505, study PRJEB24848) | human gut metagenome | isolation source: stool sample | host: Homo sapiens | place: Germany | collected 2011-11 | reverse complement strand
ACGGGTAGCGAACGACCGTGAAAAAAAGTTTGCAAGAGAATATTTAAAATGCTTTAATTTTTATAAAGCCGCAAAAGCCGCAGGCTTTGCAGAAACAACAGCCCGGCGCACGGCATACATGATTTTTTCCCGCCCGTGGGTGCAGGAGTATGTAGAAGAACTTCGAGCAAAATACGAATTAGACGACATTGCAGAAGTCAAAGAAGTAATCCGCAGCTACACAGACCAAATGCGGGGCAAGGTCAAAGAAACAATAGAATACAAAAAGTACGTTTTAAAAAAGAATCAAGAAACAGGGCAAATGGAAAAGATATATACCGACGGCTATATCATGGAAAACACGCTTATAAAAGCAGGTAGCGAGAATATGGGTAAATATCATAAGTTATTTGGAGAAAACTCTCTAGCTATAGCTCTAGCCCCAACAATCGTCGCTGATGTACCAGCCGAACAGCCAGCAGAAGAAAGTGAATTGCCAACCTACGACGACGCGCTAAAAGCAGCGCAAAACTTTGAAGATTTAGCGAAAAAGATAAATGACCCCGCCAAAGATTAATTTAACTGACTGTATCGGCAAAGCTTTCTACAAAGTTTATCATCAGGTGATGAATCACGAATTTACGCATTATTGGTTTAGCGGCGGGCGTGGTTCGCTAAAGTCGTCGGCTATAAGTATATTTATCATCATGCTTATGCTAATAGACCCGACTATAAATGTTATCGTTTTCCGCAAAGTTGGATTAACGATAAAAACAACAGTTTACGAACAAATAGCATGGGCTATAGAAAAGCTGGGGCTAAATGATTTTTTTATAGCTAGAGTGTCGCCGCCGTCGTTTATCTACAAAAAAACCGGGCAGAAAATATTGTTTTGGGGATTGGACGACCCCACAAAACGCAAGTCCGTAAAAGTAAAAAAAGGTTACTATGCTATCACATGGTTTGAGGAATTAGAAGAATTTTCAGGTATCGAAGAAATAGAAAAGGTATTGCAATCAGTATTGCGTGGCGGTGAGCGTTTTTGGTGTTTTTACTCCTACAATCCGCCTGCGTCTATGCAAAGCTGGGTGAACAACGAAGCACTGAAAGCTCGACCCGATAAACTGTTACACAAAAGCAACTACCTGCAAGCCCCGCCCGAATGGGTAGGGAAACAGTTCCTCTACGAAGCATCAGTTATGGCAGTATATCAGCCCCGCAGGTTTAGACATGAGTATTTAGGTGAAGTCACAGGAACAGGCGGCGAGATATTCACCAACTTAAAACTGCGACCAATCACGAATGAAGAAATATCGCATTTCGATAATATTAAGCGTGGGCTTGATTTAGGCGTATCAATCGACCCTATGGCGTATATGACTATGCACCTAGATACGGCAGCACGCAAGCTATATATTTTCAATGAATACTATGCCCGTGGCTGCCCTAGCTGGACGTTAGCAGAACACATCAAAAAAGAAAATCCACGCAACAGGCTTATAGTAAGCGACATCCAGCATGAAACATTAATGAGCCTAAAAAGCTATGGGATTAATGTTATTCCGGCTAAAAAGGGGCAAGGCTCGAGAGAATGGGGCTATAAATACTTAACAGATGATTTGTTAGAAATCGTTATAGACCCTATGCGCTGCCCGAATGCAGCACGAGAATTCGCCCAATACGAGCTAAAAAAGGATAGAAACGGTAACTATATCGCTAACTACCCTGACGGCAACGACCATACTATAGACGCCGTTAGATACGCATTAGAAAACAGTCACCCGCCAATGAAAGTAAAACGCAGATAAATAGGGGGAAAAGAAATGAACAACAGCAAAAACGCGCAGAAACGTATCCGACAGAAAGCACTGAACACCGCCCGAAAAAATAGCGGCAACGAAAATCAGGCTTTCAACAACAAAGAACGAATCAGAAAAGACCCAAGATTGAAAGCATTAAACCTTATTAATCCGGTAGAAGGTATGCCAAGAGTACCGACCCTTGCCGACATTAAAACAATGTACGGTGCGCCAGCTACGCTATCAGAGGTAGACGCAAATACAAAAAAAGCAAATGACGCTGCTATAGGTCAATGCCATTCTTTGCTACATCATGCTATCTCTATAATGGGCATGAGTGCGTACCCGCAGTTTTTAGGATACGGGTATTTAACAGGGCTTGCACAAAACGGGCTTATTCGCGCAGGCTGCGAGATGATTGCTGATGAAATGGTAGAAAAGGGCATAACACTAACCACAAAAGGCAACAATGACCCTGATACCGATAAACAGGCAAAGCTGGACAGACTTAACGAATTAATAACCAAGATAAACCTGCTGCCGACACTACGCAAAGCGGTAAGTATCAGTAAATACTACGGCGGCAGTTTAGTCTACATGGACTTTGACGGAATCGACACCGCCAGTGAAAACCTGCTAAATCCATTAATTTTAACGAAGAACGAATTACGAGGTAAAAAACTGCGGCGTTTGAAAGTTATAGAGCCGTATAACCTTTCCCCCGGTCAATACAACGCAGCAGACCCGCTGCAAGAATATTACTTCAAGCCACGATATTGGTTTGTTATGGGCAAAGCGGTAGACGCAAGCCGCTTCCTGCCTCCAGTGCAGGAAAATGAGCTGCCGACGATTTTACGCCCGGCATATAACTTTTTCGGTATCCCGCTTGCACAGATTGTATTAGACGCAGTAGCGCACTTCACAGAATGCAGAGAAGCAGAAGCAAGGTTATTGACCAAATTCAGCTTAACAGTATTCAAAACGAATCTTAACGAGCAGATTTTTTCGGGCGGTGACTGGGCGCAGATTGATAACCGTGTAAATAACTTCGTACAGTATCGCAGTAATGATGGCGTCATGCTGATAGATAAAGAATCAGAAGATATTGATATTAAATCAACGTCGTTAGCTGGCGTAAAGGATATAGTAAGTCAGGCAATGGAGATTGTAGCGGCTTACTTCAATGAGCCTGTAACAAAAATGTGGGGCTTAACGCCGTCAGGATTTAATACAGGTGAAAGTGATTTAAATAACCACTACGACCACATAGCCAGCCAGCAAGAAAAGCAACTGCGTGACCAAATAGAATACGTCTTAAAGGTACTACAAGTGCAGGAATGGGGAGAGATAGACAACGAAATAACTTTTACCTTCAATCCATTATCAGAGGAAAAAGAAGAAAGCATAGCTACGGTAAACAAAATCAAAGCTGAAACGCAGCAGATTTATATATCTAATGGTGTCATCAGTCCTGACGAGGGCAGAGAGTGCCTGAAAGCTGATCCGAAAAGCGGTTTTAATAACCTCAACGAAGAAAGCGTACCCGAGGAAGAATTAAGCGAGGAAGAACGCGAACTGTTAGGATTAACTGAAAAGCGGGAAGTTTTGAGCCAAGATGAAAAAACGAAAACAGAACCAAGTGAATAAAAAAACATAATAAATGATTAAAAATAAATAAAATGGGAAAAAATGCGGGGTTATATCAAATAATTCCGCATAAACCTTACAAAAGGGGGCTAATGTATGGCGTCGAAAATCAGACGACGGCGGCGACAGGTAACTATACCGGGAATACCTGCCAGCGTCGGAATACAGAACGAATACGCCCGTGCGATACGCCGCTTGATAAAACAAATGGAAAAGGCAGCGTTAAAGTTTGTGCTTGAAAAATACAAGCTGTTTAGAGCGTCGGAAATGGTAACGAATGACGCGCCCATTGATTTTGATAACAGACGCTTACAGCAGCTTATTGACGCTATAAAAGCGCGTTTCGGCAGATATATAAGCGAATGGGAAGCCGAGGAAATGGACGCTATAGCCAGCAAGTTTATCGGTAAGATAGATAAACAGACTAAAGCGGGACTTATGGCTAATCTAAAAAAAGCGGGCATTGTGATAGATTTTCACATTAGTGCGCTACATCAACCGCTACTTGAAGAAATGGTAGCGAGTAACGTAAATTTGATAAAGAGTATTGCCCCTAAATACTTTGATAAATTAACCAATGTTGTAATTGACAGCGCACTTAAAGGGCGGGATATGGCAAGCATATTTCAGCACATAAAAGACCTTAACAAGGTTACAGAACGGCGGGCAGAACTGATAGCCATAGACCAAACCAACAAGGCAACGCAGGCGTTAAACGTTATGCAGACGAAGGATATCGGCATAAAAAAAGGCATATGGATACATATACCCGGCGAGAAAAGCAGCCGTAAAACACACATTGCAATGAATGGAAAGACATTTGATTTAGACGAGGGGCTTTATGACGAAGATGTAGGTAGAAATGTTTTACCGGGAGAACTGCCATATTGCAGGTGTGATTTTCGACCTGATATCACCGAATTACTCACTAACGAGCAATAATTAAGTTAACCTGTGATATAATCAAAATAACAAATAAAGACATTTGTATAAAAATAGTTAAAACGAAAGGGCTGACCATATGGAACGGGAAAACAATATTTTAGCGTTTGACGCCGCCATAACAGCGCGCAGAATAGACGAAAACGGATTTATGCACGTTGACGCCTGCCCAATCAGTAAGGCGACTGTAAACCCGTATTTAGGGCGTGAAATTCCGAACTGGCAGGATTTAGGCTTAAACCCCGAACGTGTCTACTATGGACTGCGTGACCCGGAAGAATTAGCGAAAGCTGCCCCAACATTTAACGGCTTGCCGCTAATGCAGGGACACCATGACTATACCGCCGACGCGCCGCCTAAAGAATATCAGGTTGGCAGCACAGGAACAGAGGCACGCTTTGAAGAACCGTATTTGTTGAATGCGTTATCTATCACCGATAAAAAGGCGATTAAATCCGTCGAGGACGGAAGCTGTAAGCAGATATCTTGCAGCTACCGTTATACACCCGATATGACCGCAGGGGAATATCAGGGCGCAAAATATGATTTTGTAATGAGAGATATTCGAGGTAATCACGTTGCCCTTGTACCGCAAGGTAGGGCTGGCAGTGATGTAGTTGTATCCGACAGTTTACCTGTTGAGATAGAAAAAACAACGAAGGGAGAAAAAAAACAAATGAAAAATCTTTCAAAAGATATTTTAAGCTTTAAACGCCGCAAAGCTGATTTACAGCGTGTTATTTTCGCAAAAGACGCTGATTTAGGCATTGAAGCAGCAGAAGTTGTATTAGCTAATTTGCAAAAGGCTGTAAATGTGGTTGAAGCGCAGGTAGAAGGCTACGACCCCCGAGAAATCGGCTTGGATGTAGACGCAGATATTTCAATCGACGACCTTGTAGACAAGTTCTTTACAGGGCTGGAAGCTGCACAAAAAGATACAATTAAGGCGAAACTGTTAGAATTAAAAGGCGGTGAAGGTATGGACGAAAAATTGACTTATGCCGAGGGCGTAGCCAAAGGCGAGGAATTGGAAAAGAATCCAGCAGAACGCGAAAAACTCGATAAAGAACATGAGCGTAAAGGCATGGAAGAATATTTAGCGAAAAAAGCTAAAGACGAGGACAAGAAAGAAAAAGCCGAAGATGATGAACTTGAAGAACGCATGAAAGACCCTGCCTTTAAAGCGGGTTTTGAAATGGGTATCAAAGCAGGCGAGCGTTACGAAAAAGACAATCCGAAACGGATTGACCGCGACCACGAGCGCGAAGGTGAGGAAAAATACCTTGCTAAAGACGCACTTCCCGCATTGCTGGCTAATGCTAAAGCAGAAGCGGAAAAAAATGTTATGGAACGCGTGAAAAAACTTAACGCTGCCGCCAACGCTTGCGCTTTCGCACTCGGCAACGTCGACGCTATGGCGTATGACAGTGCAGAAGATATCTACGCAAGAGCCTTGCAAGCTAAAGGCATTGATACTTCTAAATATCCCAAAGAATCTTACAAAGCTATGGTTGACGTGTTGCAAAAACAACGTTTTGACGTAACCCACGCTAACGACGAAGCAATCAAGAAATTCAGCGTATCCAGTGAAAAAACTCCTGAATACATGAAAAATCTGAAAAACATCACTATTCGATAAGAAGGGAGCAAAGAAAAATGGCTAACGAATTTCAAGGACAAGTAAACATCCTGCCTGCTATTGGTGTACCCGGTCAACATATGAGTACCAATCCTTTAGTAAGCACTCAAAAAGGCTATTGCGCAGCCGACACCGTAACTATTGGCGGTTTCGTTTGGGCAGCAACCGTAGCTAAAAACGACGCTTTTGTAAAATCCACAGGCACAGGTGCGCCGCTGGGCTTTGCAGTGCGTGAAATTACTAACCCGCTGGGGTATAATCAACCAGCTTCTAACACTGTGCCGAAAGGATTTCCCGTATCCGTAGCAGTCAAAGGTGACTTTGCTGTTATTACTGGAACAAAAGCGACCGTAGGGCAAAGCGTTTTCGCAGTTCTTGCAGACGGCAGTATTAAAACTGACACAGCAGGCGGCACTGTAGATGGTGCAATAGAAACTGATTATAAAGTAGTAAATATTAACGGCAGCGGTGCTGTAGGCGATATTATCGTCATCAGTAACTGGGCTTAATGAAAGGGGATAAAACAATGTTTGAAAATCAATTAGGCTTGCAAGAACAGCTTGATGTTATGAAACAATATGGTATCGTGTTCGATACTGGCGCGCCTATCCGTGGCATTTTGGCAAACGATAGCATTGACCAGTTAGCGAACGACGCTGCTATGGTTACAGCAGCAAACAGCGGTATTCCGGTTGAATTTACATCTTATATTGACCCTATGGTAATTCCTATCCTGACCGCTACCCGTGGCGCAAGGGAGATTTTCGGGGAAGCTAAAAAAGGTGACTGGACAACCTCTTATGCACGTTTCCAAACTTCTGAAATCACAGGCGAGGTTGAAGCTTACACCGACTACGGTCAAGGCGGTGCGTCTGATGTAAACCCGACTTTTCCGGTAAGAACTCAATACATCTATCAAACTAACATCCGTTATGGCGATAGAGAAGTCGACGTTGCAAGCCGCGCACGTTTGCAACTGGCAGCCGATAAACAACGTGCTGCTGCTACTGTAATCGACATTGCAAGCAATAAATTCGCATTGTATGGCGTGGCAGGCTTGGAGATTTACGGCTTGCTGAACGACCCGAATTTACCTGCTGCTGTTACCCCGCGGCCAAATGCAGATAGCAAAACCTTGTGGGCTGAAAAATCTACTAAAGAAATTTACGAAGATGTACTGTATCTGTTCGGCAAAATGGCTGACCGTGGCGCAGGACACATTGACGCTAATACCGAACTTGTACTTGCTACCTCTCCCGCTACACAGGTACAACTGGGCAAAGCAACTGACTTCAATATTTCTGCTCGTCAGATGTTGGAAACCTACTTTCCAAGAATCCGTTTCGTTGCATTTCCTGAACTGGCTACCGCAACTGGCGGCACTTCCATTCTCCTTGTCGCTCCGACAATCGAAGGACTGCCGACCGCTCAAATCGGATTTAGCGAAAAATTCCGCGCTATGCGCTTAATTCCGGAAAGCTCCAGTTTCCATCAAAAATTTGTCGGTTCTTCTTACGGCACTATCATTTATAGACCGTTTGCAATCGGCACAATGACAGGCGTTTAATTTACACTAAATACAAAAAAAGGAGTGCTGCTACATGGCTAGACCCAAAAAAGTAAAAGAAGATGAAGTTGTAACAATCGTTGATGATAAGAATACAGAAGCATTACTGCCGCAGGAAGTCGAGCCGACAGGGGTAGAAGTGATTGAGGAAGAAAAGCCCGTTACTTATGACCCCAACGAAAGCGACGAAGTCAGTGAGGTAGAGGAAAAGGAAGTTGAAAAAGTTAACGCCAAACAACCTGTTCAAGCTTCCCCGACCAAACAAGCTGACACTGTTACGGTATGCTGCAATTCTTATCAAGACGTGATTTTTGCTGTAAGACTGCCAAACGGTAGTCTTGCCGAGGTTAAATTTAACGGCAACAACAAACATCTTGCGGGGCTTGAAATGGGCAAAAACCCAATCGGTGGCGCGTTCGGTATGACATTCGGCGTTCCCTCTGATATGTGGGAACTGATTAAAAAACAGCATAAATCAGACCCTAGAATTATTAACGGTTTGATTTTTGCATCAACCGGAGATACCCGCTTTACAAAAAGCGCAATCCACGAACGCAAAGAGTTGCGTAACGGGAACGAGCCACTTGACCCGAAAAAGGTTATTGCTTCAACAACCCCTTTTAAGTAAGGGGGCGTAAAAATGGCTGATGATAACAATATCGTTATATTCGATCCGGAAGAATTTAAAAAGCTGTATCCGCAGTTAGCGGGTGTAGATGATGTTGTACTTGAAAATAATTTCAAAATAGCAACACTGGCTTTAAATAATTCCGTGAATTCAGCCGTAAAAGACCTTGACGAACGTAAAACGCTGCTTTACCTGCTCACTTGCCATATAAGCGAGCTACAGCAGCGCGGAGCGTTTGTTGTAGGCGTTTTGAGCGGCGCGACACAGGGAAAGGTATCAACAAGCTATACCCTACCAATGTCGCTTAACTGGTATAACCAGACACAATGCGGTATGCTTTTTTGGACACTCACGGCAAAGTACAGAGCAGGCGGGCGTTATTATGCGTTTAAAAGTCAAGCTTGTTACAGGTAACGGAACAGGGACATCCGGCAACTGGAAAAAGAAGTTGCGAAACCTAGTAAGGCAAACGCCGGAAGCACAGGCGGGCTTTACAGCGGACGCAACTTATCCAAGCGGGATAAATGTTGCTTATGTCGCTTACATCCAAAACAAGGGCATGGGCGGCGTTCCTGAACGCCCCTTCATGCAAAGGACTGTAGACGAACAACAAAACAAATGGAGCAAGCAACTTACTGCCCTGTTAAAAGGTAAGTCGGCGCAGAATGGCGCGCTTTTAAATGCTTACACTGCTGTATCAAAAGAAATGAAAGCGGATATACAGGATACTATAAAAAAATGGGAGTGGAACGACCCGCGCCCGAATAGCCCTGCCACTATCCGCATGAAACAGCGCAAAGCACAAAGCGGCAAAAACGCCGTAGCAACTGACCCTTACCGAGCTTTGATTGATACGTCTACCATGATAAATGCAGTCACAAATAACGTAAAAGTTAAATAAAGAGGGTGTAACAGATGAACGGAATTAATTTGCACATGGTGGTTAGAAGTGCTATAACTGCCATAAATCCTGACGAACAAGTTATCTTGTATCAGTCAGCCGGGCAAAAAAATATCAGCGGCATTGTTACACCGCTTTTTTTTAGCCCTGCAACTGTAAACGTGCAGTTTCAACCAAACGAAGCTAATCGTTTGCAACATCTCGAAAACATCAACAGCACCGCGCATACAGAACAGATATTTCTTGCCAGCGATAACAATAGACCTATTGAAGGTATTGCACGCGTTCCAATCTTACGCACAGGCGATTATATCGAGCGCAAGCCCGGTGAATTTTGGAAAATCACAGCAATGTTTGAGGACTGGTCTAATGTTGGCTGGGCTAACTGTGAAGTAACATTGCAAGTGCCGCCATACCCTGACTTTACCAATCAGCCTGACGAAGGAAATAACCTTGTAAGCGTCGGAAGAAAGGCGGTGAAGTAGTTGGAACATGGCGAAATTAACGTAGCCGTAGAAGCCTATTTACGGGCTTATATGCAACCGCCGTTAACTGCTGAACAAATTTACCTCGGGCAGCAGAACAACTCGGCACTGCCAAAGACACGGGAACACGTAGTATTTTTTCTTGCCAGTACCCGCCGAATAGGTACGAATGTCGGGGAGCAGATTGTTACAGAAGCAGGAACGACGGAAACACGTTCTTACCGTGAATATGTCGTTAACGTCGATTTTTGTGACGCCGATTATCAACGAGCATTGCAGCGTGCCGAATACTTTGAAACGCTGGGGCGTTCTGATGTTGCGGTTGACTTTTTCAAAAAGAATTACAATATAGCTTTATTGTACTGCGAAAATATGCAGTTTTTACCATATACTGATGACACAAATCAATATATCAACAGATACCGCTTGCCGCTTCATTTAGCGTTTTGGACAGTATACGAATACCAGACAGAATACTTTGATAAAATCGCGATAACGCGGCTGGAAAATGTTGACGTACATCATAAACCAGAAAAAGGGGGTTTATAAAAAATGGCAATACCTATTTCAAAAATCGTTGAAATTAATCCGCGCGTAATTAAAGCGGGTAGCCAAGAGCTTGAAATCGCTGGCTTGTATTTAAGCGAAAACGAATTAACACCATTCCCAACGCTTAAAGCATATGCAAGCAAAGACGCTGTAGGCGAATATTACGGGCTTGATAGTATTGAATATCTTGCGGCTAGTCATTACTTTCAGTCTTATGATAACAGTGTTAAAAAGCCTAATATTCTTTATTTTGCAAAAAGGGTATCCGAGGCAATCGCAGGTAAGCTGTTCGGCGCAGAAGCGTTATCACTGACTGACCTTAAAAAAATCACTGCTGGCGGCTTTACTATCTCCGTAGACGGCAGCCCTATCACTGTTACCGGATTAGATTTTAGCGCAGCTTCAACGCCAAGCGACGTAGCCGCAGCAATCGCTGCTAAAGTCACTGGAACAACCGTTGTTTATAATAGCAACAGTGAAAGCTTTACCATTACCAGCAAAACAACAGGCGCAGATAGCGCGGTATCAGTAGCCACAGACGGCTTGACCGTTGATGCACTCGGCACGGATACCGCAAGCGCATTAGGCTTAACTGCTGCAACTGGCGCGCTGGTATCCGACGGCAGCGACGCTTTGACGCCTGCCGCTAATATGCAATCTGTTGTAAATCAATCGACTAACTGGGTAAGCTTTACCACACTGAAAGAAGCTACAGATGTAGAAATTCGGCAGTTTGCAGAATGGAACAACAGTAACCCGATTGAATTCTTGTACGTTCCGTGGCAATCTTCTAATGCCCTGAAAACCAGCGGCGAGGGAACACTTGTAACCACGCTGAAAGAAGCGGACTACGAAGGACTTTGCATGAACTATGCGCCTGACGTATACACTGCTACGCTTGTCATGGCTACAGCAGCTTCTATTGACTGGAACAGGGCGAACAGTGTTGTAAGTTATGCGTTCCGTAAGCAAACAGGACTTGCGGCGTCTGTAACGGACGACGACAGCGCAACAGCGTTGCTGGCTAACAACGTTAACTTCTATGGACGTTACGCCGCCCGCAGCACTGATTTTTCGTTCTATTATGACGCAAAAATGTTTAGCGGCAACTACGGATTCGTTGATACGTATATCAACATGATATGGCTTAAAAATGTTATGCAAATCTCACTTGCAAACGGCTTGACGTCAATCGGTAGGACACCTTATAACGAGATTGGGTACACGCAAATTCGTGCATGGCTGAACGACCCAATTACTAGGGCGTTGAATAACGGCGTTATTGATACGGGTATCGAATTAAGTGAAAGCCAAAAAGCGCAGCTTTATGCGGAAGCAGGGGAAGATATCTCTACAGAGCTTTACACTAATGGCTATTATATTCAGGTATTAGACCCGGGCGCAGCCGCAAGGGTCAACCGTGATAGCCCGATTATAAACGTTTGGTATACATATGGCGGCAGCGTTAACAGATTAGTCGTTCCGCTGACCGTAGTGTTATAAAAAAGGGGGTGTGCTATAAATGGATATTACATCAGCAAATGCAAAATGTTTCTTAACGATTGAAGAACTGTTCCCTGCAGGTGTTCTGTTGCAAAACTACGCTACCGACCAAGCTGTAGACCAAGACGAGCGACAAATCAGTATCGTTCGTATGGGCGTTGACGGACATATGGCGGCAGGCTGGACACCGCAACCGCATATTATACACTTTACCTTTGAAGCAAATAGCCCGTCTTTAACTTATATCAGGGCGTTGGCAAAATACATGGAAACACAGAAAAAAATCGTTCGGCTAGGTTTAGCAATAAACATTCCGAGCATTTCAACTTCGTTCATGTTCTCGAATGGCGTATTAACTAACGCTAAAGATTTTCCTGCATTAAAACAGGTGCTTGACCCCGTTACAGCAGCGTTTGCTTTTGAAACGAGAAGCTAATATAATATAGTTAACTAATAGGCGATATTCATAGTATCGCCTATTCTTATAAAAGGAGTGAGCAAAAAATGGCTAGAAAAGAAATCATATTTACGCTACAAGATGCAGAAAGAACGCTAAAATTTAAGGCGCGACAAATGCCAGCCACAAAACTAGAGATGTTTATTATTAAACTTGCAGCCGTGGCACTTCATGGCGGTATTGCAAACTCGTTCAATGGACTGCCGGAAGGGAAAGGCATTTCCGATATTAACTGGCGTGATGTTAACATTGATGAAGTTTTTAAATCTTTAGGAAATGTTAACGTGGAAGAAGTTGCCGAGCTGGGCAACGAGCTGCTTAAATGCTGTTCGCTTATCACCTCTGACGGCGTCGAGCAAGAATTAATGCCGGAAACAATAGACGCAGTTATTGAGGAAGTAGGTAGCCTATGGACGTTGAAAAAGAAAGCCTTTGAGGTGAATTTTTCTAGTTTTCTAAAAGGCGGCAAGTCAAACGAAACGCCCGACTTGTCGCCGAGCAGCAGCGGTATTCATTTCTCGAAAAAACAGTAAATGTCACGCCCTCTGTTGCTAACGTAGTCGCCGCAAGGCTTGCCACACTGCATGAGTTACAAACAATTTACAGTTATGATGATTTATTAGACATGTGCGAGATTTTAGCTAACAAAAATACTAATGACTTTTTGTTGGCTGAATATATGCGAAAAAACACGAAAGGGGGTTAAAAAATGGCTACAGTTATTGATAGTTTTATGATAACTCTAGGGCTAGACCCCACAGACTTTAACAAAGGAATAGACGAAGCCGACAAAAAAACAGAAAGCTTTGCTTCAAAGCTAACGAAAAAAGGAACAGCAGCAGCCGCCGCTTTCCTTTCGTTTGGTACAATTATAGCGCAAGTAAAAAGTTTAGCCGCAGGAGCTGACGCCGTCGGTAAAGTTGCAGACCGTATAGGCGCAAGTGCGCCGGATTTATACGCATGGGGCAACGCGGCAGAACTATCAGGCGGCAGCGTCAGGGGATTGTTTAACAGCGTCGAAGGACTAAATAAACAGTTAGCCCGTATCGCTGTTACAGGTAAAAGCCGTATACTGCCATTCTTCGAGCAACTGGGCGTTGCAGTAGTAGACGACAGCGGAAAAGTCCGCAATGTATTTGACGTTTTGCGAGATTTAGCCGGAGCTGTTGAAGGTATGAGCAAGCTGGAAAGTCAAGGTATATTATCTTCATTACAACTCGACGAAGGTACGATAGGACTTTTGCAAGGTGGTAGGCAAGCTTTAGACGACCTTATAAAACGTCAAAAGGATTTAGGATATTTCACGAAAGAGGATACGGTTATAGCTGCAAAATTTAACGACAGCATTACAGAATTAAGCCGTTCTTTCACATTCGTTTTTCTGCCGATTCTGCGTTTTGCTGCTCCCGCGTTAACTCAATTTGCCCTAGCGTTAACGGATGTATTCGCATATATGCAGAAACACGGCGATATACTAACAATGGCGTTATACGCTATTGTAGCCGTTGTTACGGGCTTATTACTGCCTGCCCTATGGAGTTTATTCACCGCCATACTAGCTAATCCTATAACGTGGGTTATAATGCTTATAGCAGCGTTTATATTAGTCCTAGAAGATTTATGGGTATACGCCAACGGCGGCAAGAGTGCCTTTGAGGATTTATGGAAAATGTTAGGAACAGGTGATGAAGTCCTTGCGGCACTACAAACGGCGTGGGATTACTTGAAACAGGCAGCCCAAATAGCATGGGAGATATTGAAACAAATCCTATTATTCTGCCTAATGGGCTTTTATAAAATCGTAACAGCAATGGCGTTACTTGTTACAGCAGGCGGCGCAGCGTTCAAAGCCATTGCAGGGTTTATTAACGACTACCTGATATCCCCGCTTAAATCAGCGTGGGAATGGATAGGGAAGATTTTAGACAAAATTCCTTCATTGAGCAGCATAAAAGCTACCATTTCTGAACGGTGGGAACAAGCTAATACTCCGATACCGTCGTTGCAGGCTATTGCAGCAGGCGGCGGGGGTAGCAATACCAATCAAGAAATCAATGTAGGCAAAATTGATATCCATACCGCAGCAACGGACGCAAGCGGCATAGCTGCCGACATGGGTGGAGCAATCAGCGAGAAATCCGGGCTATTCTTTACGAATGCAAGCGGCATTAAATAAGGGGGCGTAAATATGGCGAAATTATGGAATTGGAGCGGTAAAGAGTGGCAGAACTGGTTACTTGCCAACAGCGCAGGTACAGCACTAGCCACATTTACGACCTATCTAGGCAGCACAGTAAAAGCGGAAGCTAATATTACATACGATTACCTAGAACAAGGTAGCTTTGCTGCCTACAATAAAACTACTGCCCCTATGGATATCACAGTAACGCTTGCTAAAGACGGAACGCCGGGAGAAATTCAACAGGCTGTTGCGGTGCTGGAACGTCTGCGGACAACAACGGAATTAATATCATTTGTAACCCCGCTTAAAGAACACCAAAACATGACGCTAGACAAATATGATTATGCTTTTAACGAGGGGCAGGCATTAACGACCCTTGTAGTAAACATTCATCTTGTCGAGATTCGGCAGCAGAAAAGCCAGTATACAAATGTTGATGTGCAGCCAATAACATCAGACGACGCCGCCAGCGCGTCAGACGCTTCAACCGTAGACAGGGGCAACACTAATCCTAGCGACGGGGACGATTCCGAAAACAGTAGTGTAGCATACGATATAAAAAAGGTTTTGGGATTGTAGGGGGACATTATGACTTATAAAACGATACCATTAAACGCTATACCTAATCAGCAATTCACGGTAACGCTTGACGGTCAAATCTGCCAAATTCGCTTATACTGGCGTTATGACAACCTATATTGTGATTTAAGCGTACAGGATGAAGTGATATGTACAGGCGCGCTGTGTGTAACTAATGAGTTGATCTTACAGCAGCCTAAATTGAATTTCAGCGGAAATCTGCTATTTGTGGACAAAGAAGGACACGGAGCGCAGCCGGACTATAAAGAGCTAGGAACACGTTTTGTCTTGTGCTTCGTGCAGGAAAGCGAGATGTAGCATGAGTTTTTCAATAAAAGCCCTTAGAGCGACTATAACGCTTCGTAGCGGGACTTTTCCGAATACGAATAGCAATACTATCATTATCGAAAATCACCGCATTAAAGCGACGATAGCGAAGCCGGGCGGCGAGGACAAGAACACTTTAACCGCCAGTATATACGGTTTACCTTTAAGCGTCATGGAAACAGCAAGCACGTTAGCATTTTATCCACAGCAGTCAGAGAAGAACTTTATTCGTCTTGAAGCTGGCGACGATACGGGTATAGTCGGGACAGTCTTTGAAGGTGAGTTTACACTGGCAGCCGCTAACTTTAGCGGTGCGCCGGAGATATCTTTTGATATCAAAGCAGCGGCGGGTATTTATCCTGCGCTACTGGCAACGCCGCCAATCGCTGTACAAGGCACTACCGACGCCGCGAAACTGTTCGAGCAATTTGCAACAGAAGCGGGATACACCTTTATCAATGAGGGCGTTTCGGCAAGCGTTAGAAACACAACCTTTACGGGCAGCCCGATAGAAAAAATGCACAAGCTAGCAAAGCAACTAGGCATTGATTTATATATTGACGACAGTAAAGTCGTGATAACTCCGAAAAACGGAGCGCGCAGCGGCAATGCTGTGTTGATAAAGGTAGGAACTGGTTTAATCGGCTACCCGTCTTTCACGCAGGACGGCATAGAGTTTAAATGCGAATTTGACCCAACTATAACACTAGGCGGGTTAGTAAAGCTGGAAAGCGTTGTTCCGAGAGCTACAGGCGTATGGAAAGTTACAAGCTTGACGCATAATCTAGAATGTTTTAATTCACAGGCAGCGGGAGCGTGGGACAGCGTAGTCAAAGCCGTTTACGTACAGGAGAACTGATATGGATACTTTGAAAAAATCTCAAATAGTGTCGCCGACGGTTGAAAGCACTCGTTCGCCTTTCACTGGTAACAGTCAAGGCAACGAAGTGGCGTATTTTATCGAAAACTTTTTGAATGGCAGGGTAAATACGGCGTTGCCGTGCAAAGTCCAAGCTGTTTACAGCGACGGAATAAGCCCCACAGGGCGCGTTGATGTACTGCCCTTAATAGTTGCCCTAGATGCCAAAAACAACGCCATAAATCCAGCCCCGCTTTATAATTTACCCTATTGCAGAATACAGGGCGGCGCAGCGGCATTAGTTTGCGACCCTGTACCGGGTGATATTGGACTTGCGGTATTCTGTCAGCGGGATGTATCCAACGTTGTTACAGGGACGGCTGAACCAGTCCAGCCGGGCAGCTTTAGGAACTTTGATATTTCAGACGGCTTTTTTATCGGCGGATTTTTAAACCAGCAGCCGACCTGCTACATTCAGATTCTACCTGACGGCAATGTTATCGTCACAGCCCCGCAGCACGTCACAGTTAACACCAGTCAGACGACCATTAACAGTAACACTACCATAAATGGCAATCTGACCGTTACAGGTAACACAACCGTGCAGCAGCGGCTTGATGTTATCGACAATGCGACAATCAAAGGTATTAGCTTTGCCGACCATGTTCACGGAAATGTAGAAGCTGGAAACAGCAATACAGGAGTGCCGAAATGAAATATCAAACAATAAACGCTGGCGACCATTTTGGGCGACTTGAAACATTAGAAAGAATAAAAATAGGTAGGCGTATAGCGTGGATATGTAAATGTAGTTGTGGGAACACTAGGGCGGTATTATCACAAAACTTAAATAATGGCACAACAAAAAGTTGTGGATGTTATAACCGTGAAGCCGCTTCGCAACGGATACGGGAGATAAATTTCAAGCATGGCAGAACCCCACGAAGATTATACGAAGCTTGGAAAAATATGCGCCGCCGCTGTACCGAAGAAGATAAAACGGGGTGCTATTTCAACAGAGGTATAAAAGTTTGTGAGGAATGGCAAAAGGATTTTATACCATTCAGAGAATGGGCGTTATCACATGGCTATCAAAACAATTTAACTTTAGATAGAATTAACGTAAATGGAAATTATACGCCTGATAACTGTAGGTGGATAACACAAGTTGAACAATGCAACAATAAAAGAACAAACCGCCATATAGTATTTAATAACGAAGAACATACGCTAGCGGAATGGTCAAGAATACTAGGTGTTTCGTACGCAACAATAAAATACAGGGCTAACCATAATTTACCATTAATAAATGTAATGTCAAAAACGGGTAAATTTGATATCTCAAAAAAACGAGATAGCAAAAAACGCCATTTTGACATTTAATCTACATAAATAATTTAACGATAAAATACCGTATTTTACCGCATTTATACCAGCAAATTTAGCATACAAACTAAGAGAGGTTTTGAAATGGAAAACGGGAAAATTAAGTGCAATCTATGCAACCAAGAATATTCAGCGGACGCCTGCAAAAGCTTTACCTACGGGCGGCTTGACGTAAATATTTGCCCAACCTGTCTAGTTTGGTCAAGTCACGAATGGGCAGTTATGGCGAGAAAAACGCTGCGACAAAAGAAAGGCAGGCGTTGACGTGGAAGCGATATTTATGGGTGCGATAACGTGGGCTATCATTGGTATTTGCTATATGATTTATTCTGAATTTTAAGGAAGTGATAAAATGTTTAATAGAAGATTACTTCAAGCCACATCAGGGGGGGATATTCCTATTCCCGTTGATGTTCCTACCGCTTGTTTTGTTCCGTCACGAAATCAATATAACGCTCAAAATCAAGTGGAATATATGCCGACATTTACCATTCCCGAAAATGTGACGCGATTAGGGTTATACTGGTATCCGCGTAGTACAATGAATGCCACATATAGCCGACTATTTCGGCAAGTTGTTGCCGTGGCAGCAGGACAGCAATATAGAGTTGATTACTTTAATTGGGCTGACCTTGCTAGTAACGCACGCGGGACATTACGGCTAACCAATGTAAATAACGGAAAGTATTTAGATACAGCGAACGGATTAGTTTATTTTAATAATGATATTCTTCGAGCTGCCGTTAGTTCTGGTTTATTTATGTTTCCCTGCAACGTATTGTATTGCGGATATAATAGAGAGATTGAAAAGTTGCCTATAACAGCAAGTATAGCGTGATAGGAGGATAACTATGTTCAACAGGCGTTTATTAATAGATTCGGGGGGGGAGCAGCAAACTTATTCTGTGCTTGAAATCCATGTAGACACGCCCGACGGCGGTCACGTTCGGTCAGCAAGAGTGGAGCTGACTTACAACGGTGAAAGCAATTTAGCTAATACTGATAATAAAGGAATAGCCGTTTTCTATGGAGTGCCGACAGGAACAGAAATATCTTATACGATAACGGCGGCAGGATATAATGCGGCTACAGGGAAATGGATTATTCCCACCGACGTCGAATATGAAACAGAGTATGTTGTTTTATCCCCCTCGCTGCCAACAAAGGAAACTGTATTGTGGAAGGGTAACACTGTAAATGCTTTTACTATCACTATCCCAGCAGGTGTGAAAGTTTTAAAAATCACAACAGAAAGTACCTATGTAAATGAGTTTGTTGACCCTAATCTGCCTAGATATATTGGTGTAACAGGCGGTAAAACTTATAATATGCGTTGGGCTACTGTAGGAGAAGGAAGTATACCCGAACCTGAATATTGGGAGGTACTAGTATACAGGTATAATAGTTCTTCTGATTTTAAGCGATGGGTAAATTCATATGCAGGGGATGCACCAGAGGGTGCATTTCCTGCGGATATTCAGATTATAATGTCCTACTCTGCAAGCATAAACGGCGTAACTCCAAACCTTTTAGATTATTAAGAAAAAAACAAAGTGAAGTGAATTGACATGAATAAAGCAGAAAAGGCGAAAGCCTACCGTGAGGAATTGAAAGCGGAAGGATACTGTCCAAGATGTTATAAGCGTAAAGCTGTAGCAGGCAAGCTGCATTGTAAAGAGTGCGAAAAGTATTATTATGCCTACTATCACGCACACAAGGCGCAGCGGCTTGAATATGCAAAGCAGCGGCGGGAAAAACTCAAAGCTGCCGGGCTATGCACTCAATGCGGGAAAAGGCAGCAGGAAAAAGGGCTTCTGTGCATAGAATGTTATAAAAAACTACCCCATTAATACCAGTAAGCAGGGCAAATGCCCTGCTTTTTTATTTTGCGATTTTTTCAAAAAAATGCTTGACAACAGAACGAGGGGGGGCTATAATATAAGCAAGAGGTAAGGAATAATCAAAATAAAGGCTGTCTCTTATACACATCTCCGAGCCCACGAGACGCTACGCTATCTCG
>OJQI01000554.1_pt1 | contig 19615 bp, 16 predicted proteins | sample 1598711 | NCBI WGS metagenome assembly OJQI01 (sample SAMN03922505, study PRJEB24848) | human gut metagenome | isolation source: stool sample | host: Homo sapiens | place: Germany | collected 2011-11 | reverse complement strand
TTGCCGCCATAAATCTTTTCATAGCAGCTTCACGTTTTTCCCAAAATTCTTTATCTAATGTATCCATAATAGTTCTCCTTTTAAATTCTTTAATTGCAATCTGCCGCAAAAATACGCTTTTTCCTCGAAACCACCAAGAAAATCAAAAGAAATCTGCAACTCATCAGCGAATTACTACAAAACCAGCACTTCAATAATCCTAGCATAAATCCAAACATCAATATCTCCAGGAGTACGTGAATAAGGATTCGGATACATCAAGGCATTCCCCTAACCTTTCAGGACACAGCACCTCAATCCATCCTCCCTCAGCATTGAGAAGAGCTTGCTCGCCACAGCATTCACCTTCATGTTCTGCCTGCGAATCTGTTGCGCCTTACCCATCCAAGTCATCAGCAGTTCCCTCCCAATCGGGTTCTGCTTCAACTCCTCAGGATACTCCTTCCCCAATCGCTCTATACCCTCAAAGCAAAGCCCCAGCAGAGCTTGCTTAGAAGCAAAAGAATACAGCTCCTGCCATTTCATACCAGTAATCACCCTACTCATATCCTCCTTACTTCCAAGGCAATACTTCAGAAAAGCGAAAATTGCAGTTATATCATTTATTCAACTATTAATCTTTATTAAATTATTAATACTATCGCACCAATTTACGTCATAATGATGTATATTTGCAATCAGAATGATTATCAATTAAACATTATAGGCTTATGGCACAGACAGCAATGACAGTCCGTATGGACAATCAACAGAAAGCACAGTTTGATAAACTCTGCGAACAATTCGGCATGAGTGCGAATACCGCCATCAACATCTTTGTTAAGGCAGTAATTCGCAGTAAGAGCATTCCCTTCTCCATTCAAGCAAAGAATGAAGAAGAAGATGAAGTGACTGCGAAAGCTAAGGCTGCGTTCAAGCAACTTAGAGCTAAAGCAGAAAGAGGTGAAACCCCAGAGCTCACGCTTGATGAAATCAATGAAGAAATCAGAGAAGTCAGACGATTAAGAAAAGAACGCAATGGTATATGCAGTCATTGATACAAACATATTTGTATCAGCCCTTATCACCCACAAATCAAACACTTCCCAAAAGAACCGCAGGTGAGGGACAGGTGGGGCAAAAGCACCCCTAACCAAGTATATGTGGGTAATCCTCCTTGATAAGGCTGATATAATCCCACGTATCTGCATCTACTTTATCTTTCTCTGATTCAATTTTAATCCAAACATTACGCAGCATATCTTCCAGCAATTCACGCTCTTGGCTTATGTAAGAAATTCTGCTATATGTTTTGCTTCCCCAAGTTTCAAACTCCTTTTCCACTTCATCCCAAAGATGCGAATCTATCAAACGACAAAAGTTTGCCAATACTGCTTTATAGTCATGCAATGGAACATACGGAATATCTTCTTTTGCGATATAAGCTTTTCCGAAGATATCGGGGCTCATCACTATCCATCTTCTTCTAGAAGTATTGGAATGACCTAAAGCATCCAACTTATGTTTGGCTTGCTGACAAACATCTGCCTTAAAGATAAAAACAGCATCCTGTGAAATCGGAAATTCAGCTGCATTCAAAAGAGTCATCGTATGCTTAACCTTATTATTTAAGCTCAATGCCGTTATGTTCTTGGCTGACTGATATCCCAATCTCAATTCCACCATCAGCAGACTAGAGCCACTCTTATGATTATTATCATAATTGGCTATACCAATCACAGCATCCATCGTACTATCATTAGCACCATTTTGCATATAGTGAGCCTCATAATCATCCATATCCAAGCATTCAATCCTTTTATCAAAAGGAGCCATAGCATAGTCTCTGTTCGAGACATCCACTAAGGTGGAATGCACATTCTGGTAGATAGGATGAGTATGAAGAAAATCATTGTCAAATATCTGTGTCGCCATACTGCTGAATCCTTTCCAAAGCTATGTTAAACGATTCGAAAATAGGCTCAATGTCTTTACCTAACCACTTAAAGTTATAACGATAAGAACATTCTTGCTCTTCGCTGGAAGATATGTAGAAGTTTGTCTCCTCCAACACCTCTTCTCTTTTGGCAATGGCCTTGATGGCAGCAATAAAGTCAGGATCATGACTAGCCAAAATCAGTTTCGTTCCCAATGTCTTATGTATCAACACTAGCAGTCTGGCATATTCCACAATCCACTGCGGATGCAAATGAACTTCAGGTTCATCAATCATCAAGATAGTTTTATCATCCAAATATCCATTCTTGATCAACTGATAAAGATAAGCAAAAGTCTTCATACCAGTAGCTATTTTTTCCACAGGCAATTTAAGATGCTCATCTTTTCGTTCGTAATAGAGTTCTGTCTCGCCTAGAAGGCTATCAATCTGTGAGATTTTACCATTAAGCAATCGAGCGATACGCAAGAGAAGCATCTTTGACTTATCCAAAGTCCTACCTAGAGAATGAGTCATGTTACTATGAAGACGCTGCAAGAACACATTGTCTGCCAAGTTTTTGGCATTCAATGCCATAGGAGTATCAATATAAATAGCTCGTTCTATGTTAAACAATGAACCCAGACTCTCCTCAGAGATTATATTGACATCATCCTCCCAGAGTTGCAACGACTCAGGAGCTACATCATCTTCACGAAGATACTCCTCAATAAAGCTATATACGTCTTTTATAGAGCGCATACTAAGTCGCTTTTCCCAATCTTCAAGCATCCTATCGGTCTGTTGAAACATTTTCGTCTCAAAATTATCAAATGTTTCAATGTTATCAGAATCCTCTATTAATTGCTTTAAATAGTTTATAACCCTCACCTTTCTTAAGGCAGATACACCATCCGAAAGAAACTCAGGTCTTACCTGTTCTGTAAACTCGGCTACTATAGAATTATATTTTTCAGCCACCTCATCAACAGCGGCTCCAACATTAATTTCTTTTTTCAAAGCATCAATATTGGCCGATAACGTCAAGATTTCACTTCTACTACTGCGATACCCCCATATTTCTCGAATAGCACGTGCAAGAATCTGCAAACTATGTTTGAATTCATCATTTACACCCTTGCCTACATACTCATCGAATCTAGTGGCAACATCCACCATATAATACAACCATTTGGAAATGGTACTTTTGCCACTTCCATTAGGTCCAGCCAAAACTGTTATTCCATCTACCAGAATATCAGCATTTTCTATGGCATGATAATCGCTTATGTTAAATCTATATTTGCTCATAACAATTCCATTTTAAAGCAAAAATAAAGATTTCTCTTGGAAAAAGCAAATCTTTAAGCAACAAAACGTTCTTTTTTAACATTCTGAAACGATTATAGCGCTAATTGTAACTACTCAGCTCTTAAGGATTCTATTACAAACCTTTCGAAGCTCGCCTTGTAGCCGCCGTTCATCGGGCAGGAATCGTCGGGATAGGACTTGTGATACATCTCTTCCATGTTGTCAAGATAGTCCATTATCTGCATCACCTGGTCTTTGGTGCAGTGATGCTTCTTCTGCGAAGAACGAAGCAGGCAGTATGACTGGCATAACCCTCTTAGACATGCTTGACTGAATTCTCATTCATGTGGCCAGCCACCTTGAGGGTGCGTACCACATTGCTACTGCCGCCGAGAAGGGGTGAACACTTGCCCCAAGCATTCACCTTTTCGGCTCAGGGGTGAACCCTAGTAAAAAGAACTTTGTATATACAGCGCATGCTAGAAATATAAGAGTCTATATTACAATGGGTTATAGGGTATATTTAACACATTATTAACGCTAAAGGTTGGCATCGGGGTTCACCCTTCACCGACTTCATCGCTAAGTGTTCACCCACACTCTTACTCAGAGAACGTTAGAAACGACTGAATAGTATATAAACAACAACAATTTAAAAAAATGGAAACTGTACCAAACAACGACAGCATGAATGGGACAGCTACGATGCCCTCGTACTTCCCTTGTATCAAATCTTCTGAGAGCCATCCACTCGCCGACTTCCTCAAACCTACCTACATGTTCCAGCTCGACTTCGACCATGTGAAGAAGGAAGAGGATCCTGCCCTTCGCCAGAACCTGAACAACCTGAACATCGGTAACGTGATGAAGCGTCTTGGATTCAAGAAGATTCACAAGAAGAACGGCAACGGCTGGGCTGTGATAGAGAAGGAAGGTAGCGAAATCAACAACGATGCCTTCATCGATCCTAACGATACCGTGGAGGATTAAGTATCTTGGTTACGACCGCTAAGTATCATAGTTACGATGGCTAAGTATCATATTTACGAAGCATAACCCTAATAGATAACATTCAACATTATTCTTAGTCTCCCACAGATCTCACAGATTTACAAAGATAATCTTGTTGCAAGCAACAGTACTCTCACTAAGGCTCACAGCAAAAACTCCGAAGGAGTCGAAAATCTGTGAAAATCTGTGAGATCTGTATATCACCAATACAGCGTCCCCACTATATTACAAGTAGTTACACCTATCAGTTTTTTGAAAAAAATATCTTTTGTATCGTTTTAAGGGTGAAGGATTGCTAAGCACACTCCTTCACCTCATCTGTTTTTTCAACATAGTAACATGGAAGCATAGACTTATAGTCCTTATCCCCATCTTTCATGCGGGTAAGGATGTCTTCAATGTACCTTCCAAAATTTAAATTATTCATTTTACAGCTTTCATATAAAGAATACATAAAAGCTAAGTTCTCCGCAGCCTTATGGCTACCAGCCTTGCCCCAGTTGCGACGTCCCATGGCGATATGACGGAAGCATCTCTCAATGGCTATGTTGTGGATTTCAATATCTCCATTTTTGAGGAAGAGTTGGAATGCCTCTTTGTCATCAAGCACATAGTTGACTGCTCGCATCACCATCTTACCATACTTCTTCGTGTCCTTCTCATCCTTCATTCTCTGCAATGCTTTCATGATTGACTGAACGACAGAACGACTGTATTTAAGACGGAAGGCCAATCGAGCCTTACCCCTTTTATTCTTCTCATTGGCAACCCTCTCTATATAGAAAAGGTAGTTCATGAGTTTAATGATGGTTCTTACTCGATGATCAGCTATGAAGGCATCCACAAAATAATGGCGAGCATGAAACCAACATGCCGAGCGTTTGATTTCAATACCATATTTCTCCTCCATATTCTTAACCACAGTATCATAAAGCTTGGCTCTATCTGCTGTGAAGTACTTGATATTCGAGTGCTCAAAGATTTGTTCCTCAGGGATAGTGTGGCTGCGACTTCCTTCACCATAGAGCATTACCACCATCTTCTTCTCCAGGGAGAGAGCTGCATGGATATACTCTACCTTATACTTATCCGGCTTATCCTCCAGCAGACTACGAACCAGAATGCGAGTCTCATCATTATTGGTATAGGTTGATGACTTAACGACTTCAATCATTAACGGAAGAAGACGTTCACGCAAACCTGTCATAATTTCATGTATCCACTTATTTAGCGAAGACTGAGGCATAAATGCCTCCATGTCCTTCAACATTTCCAAGATGCGATTCTCACTTACATTATAGTGAATCTTCATATCGAAATAGAAACGGGCAAAGCTAGGGAGCAACGGATTCTTACCTATAATATGATCAGGATGCTTGCTGCACATTGGATCATGACCTGGCACATTAAAACGGCCAATCTCATATTCAATACAACCAGCAAGTGGAGCATAGCATTCATACATTCTCACCATCCAAATATCAGCACCTGTCTCCTTGTCCTTTCTATGAATCAGCTTGAAGCCTTCCGGCAAGTTGGATGTATCAATACCCATATGGTCAAGAACCGGGATTGAAAAGACGTTGCGTTTACGCTTTGGTTTATCACCCTTGTCTGTTTTCTCTTTCTTATTGGAATTAGGCAACTCCGGGTCCTTCCCAGTATCAACAGGAGTTCCGTCAACATCCCCATTAAGTTCCTTTACCAACTTATCAGCCTCTGAAACAACATCATCAAAGCTCATCTCACTCATTCGACGCTCATCAAAATCAACTTGCCCCTTCATGTAGCTACTAGCATCACTGTTCGTCTGAAACAGTCTGCGCTGGAGTACTTGAACCACACTAAGCAAATCAACATTAGCCTGTTCACTGAGTTCCTTAGCTTCTTTTGCAACTTGTAATTTAGCTATATCTTCCTTAGCTAGCTTCAGTTCAGCTTTTGTCTTCAAGTGATCTTCACGCTCTTCATCACGTTCCTTTTTATAGCAGTCTCGTTGACTTTCGAGTCGTGCTTTTTCCTCATCCCATTCTTTTTGATTCTCCTCCAACTCGAGAATACGACTATCCATAGACTCAATCGTCTTGCGATTGGCCTCTAACTCATCCTCATGCTTAGACACAGCATGCTTCAAGTGAGCATTTTCATTGCTCGCCTGAAGGTACAGATTTTTGTACTGATTGAGCTTGTTTAATATCATATTCTCTTGCTGTTTCATGTATGCAAAGGTACAAAAAAATCTCTAGAAATCAGCATTTTACGAGTTAAAGAACGTTTATTTTTTGAACTATTTTTCATCTGCTAACTCTCTCATTTCCTGCGAGTTTTCAACAGATCTAGCTCACGCTTTTTCTGCAACAATTCTTCATTCATCCGTTCTCTTTCCTCACGAAGTTTCTTTGTTTCTGACTTGATTTTTAAGGTTTCCTGCATTATTGCCTTACTCTCGTCCTTCAAAGAAACCACTGCAGATTCCAAGGCAGTAGCCTTTAGTTCCAACTCTTTTATTAGAGCTTGGTGAAAATCAGCCAAGGACGCATGTTTCTTTGAGAACAAACGTTCCACCTGATTTTCATCAAGACGCTTTAGAGCCTCCTCAACTTTCTGCCAAGAGGCAACAAAGTCAGGATCTTCTGTTTTATTCATCATAAATATACATTTTAGATTGAACGGCATTTGATACAAGCAAAGTCACTTGTTCACGAGTTATAAGATGGCAACTCTTTATTTCCATAAACTTTGGTTTCAGCATCTTGCCATCATCAAACCATTTCTGATAAATCACATAGCCATTCAAGTCATAGTGAAGGATCTTCACCGTATCATATTTCTTGTTATAGAAGATGAAGGCTTCTCCATAGGCCGTTGGGTCGCGATGAAAATACTCACGGACTATTGTTGCCAATCCTTCTCTTCCTTTTCTCATACCTGTTGGGATACTGCAGATATAAAAATTGGTGCGTGACGTAAAATTAAGCATACTACATACTCATTTTACGCAGCAGTTCTACAACAACCGCCAAGTTTGAACATTTTATCTCCAACTCATCTCCAGTAGGACTTGCTATCACCAGTTGCTTTACGCACCACTTTGCCTCTGGCTGTACAACAGGCTGTTCTGAGAAGCGTTCATCAATAACCTGAAGAGGTATCAATGAAGGTTCTTCTTCCTTCTCTACCTTACCCTTGCTAGAAGAGTACTGTTTCTTGTATTCAGACAACCACTTGTAGTCGATTCCTTCATCACTACAATACTTACGCAGGTTTCGACCTCTACGGTTCTGGTTAAAGTCCTGCATCACCTTTTCGAAGTATTCCTTTGTTTCCATAATTCTGATTTTTAAGAATTCGGATGCAAAGGTAAATACTTAATGTGTTAAAACCTTACGCTGTAATGGTGATATACTTTTGAAAAAAGTTATTTTATTATCGTTTTGTATAAGATAAGCTGCTCTCGGCAATTTGAAAGCAGCTTTCATACAAAGAATACATAAAAGCTAAGTTTTCCGCAGCCTCATGACTATTATATTGCTCAGAATCCTCCCAAATCCTTCTCTGTCTTATACTCCTCCATCCTATCCACGGGGAAACGAGCGTTATTCTCCTTGATGGCATCCATAATAAATTGGTCGCATTGCTCGTCCGTCCAATAACCTTTGTTGATAGCAATCTGCAAAATGTCCATCACACCGATATATTCAATGTCATTGGCATCACAATAAGGTGCCACATCACGAAAGTTGCTGCTGGCTATCGTTTCCTGTCCATAGCGAGCCATCGCCATACAGGCACACTCACCATCACCCAAAAGACCATTGTCATGCTTCAACTTAAAAAACTCCCTCTTGATATTCTGGTTCTGACTGGGAAACTTGATTACACAAGTCTTTGAATCCTTAATCCACTCATCCACTTTCTGCTTACGGTTGGCATCGCCGGGATGACGTGTTGCCTCACGATAAACATTCTCGACAACATACAGCTGATGAGGTGACAAGATACCGTTCAATTCCATGATGTGACCTGTGGCTATGAAATGCGCTATGACATCCGCATCAACCAATATGACCTTCGCTCTTGCCATCCAAAGCCTCCTTTCCGAAATCGATGCCCATATCATATAACAAACCAAAATACTTGGCTTGGGAAATCAATCCCTTGTCATAAAGTTGGCGAGCCTTTACATTATAATCTCCTATCAGTTCCTTGCTATGGGTCGGCATATATAAAGAGGTAGGATAACCATACTCCGCAGCACTCCTTATCACATCATGCTGAAATAAACCATAAACCGTCTCGGAAATCAAATCCATCTCCTTGAGTCGATAGAGAAGGCAGGAACGAGAACAACGAAAGTTCTGCTCTATCTTCAATACCGTTGCCATAGAAATAGCATCTCTCTTTCGCTTCTCTACTGGTATTAACGATAGCACGCCATCCCTTGGCAAAAGTAAGCAACGAGCAAAATAATCAGCAGATTGTTCCTCTATGCTCTTTTTGCCATCTTCGTTATCCGTCTCATAGGATACACTAAAATCCTCTTGAAACAACAGGTGATAAAGTTCGTGACAAGCCGTGAAGCGTTGGCGACTATAATTGCTGCTTGTATTGACAAGCATGAATAGTCGCACATCATGCTCCTTACGAAGTATCTTGATAGCCATGCCCTCAAAACCCTCAGACAAAGGTTGAAAACTTGCTATGATATTCTTGTTGCGAAGCATTTGATGAACACTAATAGGCTCATTAAACTTGACTCCTTGCTCTTGGCGAAGAGAAAGGGACAAGAGTTCCAATTGTATTTTATCTGATTTTTTCAAGTTCATTGCTCATCATGATATAGTTCTTTACTATTTGCTGGAAGTGAGACACCTCTTCAAGATTTGCCACACCATCACGTCGGAAAGCGTATGCAAAGTTCACTTGCTCCATGTTACCTTCGAGTATGTCATACTCATCAATACCATAGAGACGAGCCAACTTCTCCAAGCCCTCCATAGAGACTTCAGTCTCCCCCGTCTCGTACTTCAGGTAGGCTGGTTGGCTGATGCCAAGGTACTTGCTTACCTCCTCTTGGGTGTACTTGAATTTTTCACGAAGCACACGCAATATAGATTTATTGTCGTTCATTGCCATAATTTACTGAATTGCATTCATATATTGTCACTTAGATGGTGCAAAGATAAAAAACTATATTGTTATCTGCAAACTTTTTAGTTATATTTCACAGATATTTTTGAAAAAAAAGGCAAAGTTATAACTTAGCATCTTGGCACGGCGTCATTGTTTGTGTATTTTGAGAAAAGAATACGAGACTTAGTCTCCCATATGTAAATCACCGTTAGAACGTAACTACTGATTTTCAGCAGTTAGCACATCCAACATTTTTCAAAAAAAGCATATTATTAATTGGTATTGCCAAAGCTACCTATTAGGCAGCCTTGACATTCACCTTTTTGTTCGAGTTATAATTACATGGGATTAGGGACATGATAAAATTTTCGAAAACCTACCTTCAATAGTCTTTGCGACCCTTTCGGTTCCCCTTATAGGGGACAGAAACCTTCCTTACCGTTAAGGAAGGCTCCACCTCTCATCTCGGTCTTCTTCAACGACTTCGAGTAAATTTCTACTTATCGTAAGCGTTGCACCACTGATATACTTGATTTCGCTGCCGATGACGGCTTTCTTGCCATTATAGCTCTGTACGTATGCTTCCACACCTTTCATACTACCTGCTACCACTCGCACTTTGATACCTTTCTTCAAAGGAACAGGGGCAGCAGTGACAGGCTCTTCATCATTCTCTACAAAATATCGATAGTTGGCAACAACCTGGTCGGGAATTTGATATATTTTCCTTTGACCAGGCATCGTCAGCATCTTATACACATCCGAACGGAAGCGGATATTGTCAAGTTGTCTCGGAGAAACATTGCAAAAGATGAAAGTGGAAAGAAATAGCTTTTCTTTCACTTTTCGCTTATTGGAACGTTTGTCTATATAAACTACTTTTACCTTGGGAATCCAGTAATCAAACCAAACATGATTGTGATTAAGATTGATTCGTATAGAATCAGCTATTCTCGTTTCACAATTCACTCTCACTACAGCCACATACCATCCTGCATCAGCAGGTTTTTCAAGACCTTCATTAGGCTTTTCCTGAACCGTTTTCTTAGCGTTTTGTTCACTTTTTGCCACGGCTTCGCCGTCGTCCCCTGCAATAGTGGACGTAACCTGTGAGTGTATATTTGTCTCTTTCATCATGCGAATCAAGCTCTTTTTTTTAATGTCGTTCATCTGAATCTCTACATAAGAGACACAGAAACTCTTTGCAAATATAAGATAATTGTTGGAAACTAGCAAATTATGCGTGTTAAAAAAAATAATAAAAATATAGGGACACCTTCGTCTCTACCAAAGAAACAAAGATGCCCCTATATATAGTAAGGTATCAGATAATGTGGGTATTAAAAAAATAAGTATTGATATTTAAAAACCAGAATATACTATCTTACAGAAATCTTCTGACCCTTAGCCTGAGCACAGGACTGGGTAGATGCCTTCACGATGTAAATGCCGGATGGAACACGGAGAATCATTCTCTGCTTATCAGGCAACTGATAACTGTGAACCATCTTGCCATCCAATGTAAATACCTGAACCCTGTCGAGTTTCTCACTACCCAAGGCAGAAACAACGATCATGCCTGCAGCTGGTGAGTAAACCTTCACCGGTGCGCTCTGCTCTTCAGTCTCCATGCGGTCGATGCCGGTTGAAGTACGGGTCTGGGTGAGGAAGTATCTTCCGTGATCACCCGCCTTCACCTTCACAGCCTCGCCTTCATGAACTTCTGTAAAGCTTGCCGATGCAGCATCATAGAGATAAACCGGAGCATCGAGCTTGTTCACACCCTTCAGGGTGAGTGAAACCTCTTCTGCCTGCTGGCTCACGATACCGAGCGGAATCCAGGACAACTCAGGAACAGCATTCACAACCACCGCCTCGTTGCCGGCTACGGTATAAACCTGCGGAACATCCTTGAGGTTCTGATCATACAAGAGATCCACATCCTCCTGGTCATCATAGTCGGCAGAAGCCTCCGGACGCAAAGCAATGCGTGCCTTTGAAATCTGGCCGCTGGAATTCTCTGTCGTCGCTTCAATGCTCTTGACATAGTCTGATGCCATCCGAAGGCCAGGAGTAATAGTGCGGTCAACATACATCGCAGAAGTGAACCTTACATTTTCTACCGTTTTTCCATCTTCCTTCTTGACAAAGAACGACTGGGTAGGCTGGATAGCGTAGTTCTGCTTATCCAATTCTGCATTGGAAATCGCCTTCACCTCGCCATTCTCTACCATCCATATTGCCTTTCGCAAACCAGTATTAGCCTCGAAGAACTTAGCCATCGAGATAGAACAGGTATATGGATTGGCAACGAGATAGAATCCGCTGTTGTTATCAGTTCCTAAACTCTGAGTCTTCTCTGCGAGATGCTTCTCATCGTTATTGAAAGCAACGAGAAGTCTGCCACGACCTTTAGGATCCTTCGTAACCGAAGTTTCGCTTGAAGAGTTCTCAGTTCCGTTATAATCGAAGTACTGATAGCTTGTATCAGCCTTTGGCAAACGAAGGAGCGCCTTCTTAGTCTGCTCCTTTGGCAAGAGCGCATTACCCGCCTTGATAGAGAAACCACCGAAGGTTCCGTCTGCGGCATAGCTTTCATCCACCTTATTATATACGTGGCTCCAGTAGCCGAGATTCATAACAACATTTTCTGGAGCAGCTACACTTGGGTAATGAGATGCAGGATAATCACTCTTAGGGGTGATTTCCTTCACATCACTCTTCATCCAAGCTCTCTGATAAACCGGATACTTGCTCCGGCTATATACATCCGTATCAAACGTGATATCCGTAAACGCCTTGGTTTCCTGTCGGCCATTACTTGCCGGCACATACATATCACCGGCGTAGATATACTGCAGAGGCGAAGCCATGGTGTACCACTTGTTAGGCACCAGCTCCTTCTCTACCCAAGCCTTGTCATATACGAGATAGCACTGGTCGCGAAGCTCGCCCTGAGGCTTGAAGTAAATCTGATGGCAGGTATTGCCATAGAACTTCTCGCACTTCAGATTACCATCAGTACCAAATCCCTTATTGGCATCTGCCTCATTCCAGAACGCCATGATATCATACTGGATATATTTCGTAGCTTCATTACCCTTGCCATTGGTGAGTTTGGTAGCAATCTGATTGGTGCTACGGTAAACCACATTACCGAGGTCAGGGAATGGCAAACCCTTCAAGTTATCAATAGTAACCTTGGTAAACTTCATTGGCACATAGCTATTCAGTGTTGGGATTTCTATCTTCGATGCAGATGCTGCCGCAGAAGTACTGCTGCCATAAGTCTGATAATCGGTATAATCATCATCATACAATTCTGCAGATGATGAGCGATGCCAGTTGGCATCATTATTCCAGTTGGCATTCATACCACCATCGGCAGTAGGATACCAGGTAATGAACTCCGGTACTATCTTCACCTTGAGATAAGACTCGCCCGGGCAGCTTGTTCCACTTGTTGCTACTGCTTTCTGCTCGAAGGCGAATCTAAGCTCGTAGTAGTATCCCTCATGGAAATTCTCTACGGCAGCGTCAGAGAACTTGAGGTCGAGGGTAGACTGCACACCTGGCACGATTTCAGCAAGAGTACTAGAACTCAATGTCGCAACAGATTTCTTCAATAAAGAAGCATCCCATAGAGGGTCATTGGTTGTTGCAACATAAACATCTACAGAAGTATTATCTGCACCAGTCTTACTATCATCAATAAACGTCAAAGTCTTATCCGTAACACCAGTCTTGTAACTTGCGCTATGCAATGGTACCTGGAGATAACCCTGAGAAGTTTTTTCCAATAACTTCTTTATCTGTGGCAATCCGATACGCAATGAAGCTTCGTAGCTGTTATCTTTAAATGGATAATCCACATCATTGAATCCGAAGTTTAGCTGCGGACCATCTTTCGCAATACGCAGAGGCACAGGAATTTTCTCTGTACACATCAGATATTCGACATCATTAACAGTAAATACCATATCCCCATCATCATTTTTTGTACCCGTTTCTGGTTTCATATAAATTTTATGAGCACCATATCCTATTTGGCTAACAGGTATCTCAATGGTTGTTGATGGTTTTGCATTGACAGGCGTACTGCTGTCATCAATATACCACAAGAATGGCACACCAGTAAGCGTAATCTTCTCGCCAGTATTAGGGTCAATAGTTGTAAGACTTCCCTTTAGTGTAACCTTAGGGTCAGAATCAGTACAATTCACACGATACTCTGTAATGACTTTACCATCTGTATCAGTAATCATTGGTGTCTGACCAATCATCTCAAATATAGCACTATAGATAGAGCAGACCTCAGAAGGTTTACCCCAATTGGCATCTGGTGCATCTGGATTACTATCAGCACATACGGAGACATAATACTTCTTACCCTTTGTGAGTTTGAAAGGATGATTAGCCAGGATGATATAGGTTTCACCATCAGCATCTTTTTCTATCATGTTGACACCATCAATTTCATACTTTGCACAGGTTTCCTCTGAATCAAAGACATCAACAGATGCATAGCTCTTGGTCGTCGTAATTTCTTTAGCTGTAGCATCACCAGGTCCTTTTAACGAATAGTTGTAAAGACCTTCTCCTGTAACAGGCGAACCATCTTCGTTCACTAAACGGTAATGAATCTTCGTATCCTTATGGTTAAGTATAGCATTCAAAGTTTCGTGAATGGCACGTATCTTCAACTTGATGCTACCTGTACTCGTTTCACCGCAGGCTGGTCGGTCCTGATAGATTTCAACCTTAGCTGGCTTTAAATATATACGGATATCATCAACGGCATAGTCAGCACCTACGGTACCCTTACTATAGTTATCAATCTCGATACGGAAGTCAGAATACTTTTCTACTTGTGCTTCTTGCTGAATCGTAATCTTACCATATACCTGATACCATTTAGCCTCTTCAGAACGAAGAAGGTTTGTGCCAAAATCACCGGAAGAGAAAGAATGTAATAACTTTTTGTCCTTTATATTACCATATTCATCTTTCTCCAAACCAAATAACCTAAACATAATCTGTGGTTTAACGATTTGCATTGTCATATCAGCAATACAGGCACTAAATGCCATCTGCTGACCAGTACAAAGACTTGCAGTAAACTCAGCAGAAGCGATGGTACGGCTTTCATCTGAAGCATCTATATAAAGGAAAGAACCCGACTGAGATTTACCTGTTGCCTCGTAAGTTCTATCATGCAGTTCTTTCCCCGAATACCACATGTAGCCATCTGTACCAGTATCTCCATTACCTGAGATATCTTTTATATTAGCCGTCTTATAAATACCATATTCACCATGCTGAGGAGAATGTTTGGTATTATAATATTTGTCAGTATTATTCCTATTTGCACTCTTATCAATCAAATCCTTATAAACGAAACCATAACTGCGCCTGTTCCATGCTGATGGATTCTTACTTTGATTATCATCAGGACTTGTAGGCGCAGACAATGTTTGTTCTGGACTATCATTATCAAAAGAGACAACTGCAATATTGTTATAGTTCTCATCAAGATAAGATATTTGGCGAGTCACATCTTCAGCACCCATTTCTTCGAAAGTCTTTGGATAGAAATGGAAGTATCGTATACTGAAATTGGCCATCGGGCTACTACAATTCCCAGACTCATCCTTAACATAAGCCACTACGTAAAAGTGATCACCTGGATTAAAGGTTGGTTTGGTAACAGTACCACCATCCAAATCAGTCCAATTTGCACCATTCAGAAGATTTATGCTCAAATCAAAGAAACGTGGGAAATCAGAAACGTTACCTGGTCCAAGAATACACATCTTGTCTCTGGTACCATTATAAGCTCGCCATTCTATCGTGGCAGCCTTCTTGATATCAGAAGAAAAGTCTTTATCCGTAATCTTACGTTGAGCGATAATTGCACTTGTCTGTGCTTCTGTTGAACCGGCAGGATAATATACATGCTTAGTATTGGTAACTGGATAGAAATAATACATAGTAGGATCTACAAAATCCAATCGCAAAGTCATCTTCGAGTCATCATTCATAAATCCTACCGTTACATTCTTATTATCCTCAAACGTAAGGTCCTTGCTATCATTTACAAGAGCTTTCTTGAGAATTTCAGCCATTTGCGTAGACGGAATAATATGGAAAATGTATCTGATGGATAAGGTTGGTTCATGTTCCATATAGGTTCCAGTAGCATCTATTCCATCAATGTAGCGGCTTACGTCACAAGCAATAGTTTCACCCTTCCAATTTGGGTCATTAGGACGAGTATACTTTACACCAACTGTTTTTTGTGTAGCATGCTCCATCAAATTGAAAGCCATCAATCCCTTATCTACATTATCTGCATCTTTCACAGAATTCAATAGAGAAGAAGATCCCTCTACAGATAAGTTTGCTGATGCATTATCTGTATCATAATTATACCATCTGAAATAACCTAAAGGCTCCAATGCGTCACCAGAGGATTCGAAATTCTGTATAGGCAACATAAGAGACACAGTCTTATGGTCAGCATCATCAACAACATAGGTATACTCCCATGTAGACACCTTCTGGCGCAACTGATTCTTCGAGGCATCGATTACCTCATAATCTCCATCTGCATTGGCATAACCCTTGTAATGCTTGAAAGGGCGTTCTTTAATCGTATAGATTATTTTCAACGAATTGGTTGGTTCTGATACAATTAAATTATTTTCAATTGTTGGAACATCATTACTTGCTTCTACTTTTATTGTATAAAGAGATAAATCTTGTGAAGTTCCTTGAAGGATTCTAAATTGTATATCTTGAGGAAGAAAATTATTATTAGTTCCAGAATAATAAAAAACACCAGCTTTTGCCTTATAAGCAACATTAGGCCAAGAAGATAAATCTGAAGTATTTATTTCATTAAAACCATATGGCCCTCCTCGATGAATCGTAAAAATAGATGCATCCTGCAAAGTATTATCATCTTTTTTGAAGATACTTATTTTGAGAAACAAAGGCTTCTTGGAAACATCATACTGAGTTCCGTCTGAAGTCTTCTCAAGCATATTATTTGCTAACAGTATAGATTCAATATCATTGATCAAAACACCTTTACCTTCCGATGCTCCCCAGGCTGTCTTAAATTCCTGAATATAAGCATTCAAATGTTCCTCTCCCCATATAGCATTTGGCAGCAATGCAAGCATTGCTACCAACATATATCTCATTACACTATTAAAAATCTTAGACTTAAACATAAGCTTCAATGTTTTTTAATATAAGTATTATTGTTTACATATCCAAAATGCACCGTTATGGCGCCTTGCTGAGTACCAGGTTAAATCCTGAGAGATAGCTACCCGATATACCAGCGTTGGTGCAGTTGTGGTTCCATCATTAACTTTTACTGAAAGCTGATAGATGATAGGACCTATCTTCTTGCCTAACTCACCTAAGGTTTCCGCCTCAATTCTGTCTTTGCTAGAAACGATAGATGGTATCGTACTGAAGGCTTTTGATTCTGCTCCAGTCTCCGATTCCGAGAGTCTCGTCCACTCAAGATTAGTGAAAGAGACAGATGAGCCATCACTATACTTTGTAACAGAAGGAACGATATGGAACTCCTCTAAATCATGGAAAATGAGATTGAGCTGTTTTCCGTCATCTTTCAATGACGGAGTCGAACCGATAGATCCAAAGTCCTCTACCTTGAGACGTAGCTTGTAATCGCTCAGTGCCAACTTTAAGACATGATGGTCGTTGCGGGCTATCTGATTCCAGTCGGTATACATGAAGTATCTCTGTGAACCAACGCTCGTTTCGAGCGTTACTACAAAGTAAGGATAAGCATTGCCGGCTTGACTCTCGTTGACATAGAATGAAACAGAACGGCTGTTATCTGTATCATAATCGGTTGTGTTCTTGGCTACTGTCAAACCAGATGTAATCGTATGTGTAAAATCATCTCTTTTAGCATTCTCTACCAAATTTGGCGTTTGGGCAACATTCGCAGATGAAACAGACGTTTTAGGAAGCAACATGATATTTTCTGTTCCTGCAGCAGGATTGCTTGTAATATCACTGATACTCACATTATTTACGGTAATATCTTGACCTGTCATATTGCGGAACTTGAGCGTAATCTTGGATAGCATTCTTACTACGTACAAATGCTTAACATCCGGTTGGCCGTCAGAGCCGATAGTTACTGTCTGCTTGTTACTCATAGGAATACCCTTCGCTTTAATATCCATATCATTACCATTGACTGCAAATGATTTGGAATCGAAGTCAGGAGAAGAACCCTCCGTAATCGTACCGAGTTCTGTATCTGATATATTGGCAAAAGAATAGACCGAATATCTTCCTGCTTCCAAACCGGTAACTGTTACATCATCTTCCTTATCTTTGCCTTCAGCTACGGATGGCTGCTTAACTACTTTCGCTACCGTTCCATCAGACTTTACAAAGACAACTGTCCAACTCTTCATGTTCTCTTCTTTAGAACCGTCATCCCATGAATTGGGCTTTCCTGCAGTATAAGTTTCTGCCCGGGAAGAAGCAGAACTTCCTGATACTGGAGACAGATTAAAATGGAGAGTATATGTCTTGTTGGTGGTACTTCCCGGATCAGAAGCATCACTATCTGGCGAACATGCTGCAAAAGTCAGAAGCAGCATCACCAGACACGCCATATATTTCATTATATGTTTTCTCATTTTAGTTATACTTTGTAAATTAATCTTAGAGTTTAATATATTACTTCCCCATGGTCGTAATGTGCCCAAGGGACTACATGTATGGTCAACTTGATACCTTTAGACTTTCCTTCAACACCTTCTACCTTTACCTGATAGATATTGTTGCGAACAACACCAAAATGCATCGGATCAGCGGTGGTTCCACTTCCTGAAGGGTCGCTATGACGGAGCGTATAGGTATATTGCTTTTCTGCTCCAGCAAAACCAGCCTTAGGCTGCTTCGTGGCTGCATCCCATTCGGAAGACTCATAATACTTGCCTTTAAAGATAAGGCCTGTAGAATTAACCTCGGTGTTATCGGTGGTCGTATTCTCCATCACATAATCGAGGATGTAACTTGCCTCTCCTACAACTGTACTGGTAAAAGTTGTCTTCTTTACATTATATAAAGATGTAGGACCTTCGGCTTCTGCGAGAGTAAGACCTGCACGATCCTTTGTCCAAGGGCAAACCACATAATTAGTAGAAGCCTTAGTAGTAGCATCCATTTTTTCCTCTCCGAAATAAGTAACAGAAGACACATCTTTATCTGAAGAAACTCGCTTTATCAGATATTCTCCCTTTGTCATAACCTTGGTAGGAGTAACAGATTCGAGCTTAAAACCGCCTACTACATTCGTACCATCCATTACGTTATAATAATAACCTTGACTGGTACCATCAAAAGTAGCATTTGGAATGATGTCGATACGGGCAGCCAAGCGCTCGATGTTTACATCTACCACATAAGGATCTGTTTCTGAACCTTCTTTGGTGAAATCTATCATAGCATCCTTCTTTGATGACATGATGAAGTTTGAGAACTTTGTAATATCAGCATCTCGGGTGCACACCTTCGACATCTGCAAATCTCTTACTTCACTTATCTTCTTTCCTTTACATCTGGAAGTCATATCGTCTGCATTGGCTATCACTATAACATGATAATTCTTGCCAACAATTGCAGCATCTATTTCTTTTGGAACGGTAGTATAAGTTGCATCGCTGCCGGAAGTAGGAGTTGTTGCCTTCTTTAAATTGGTAAATGTATATACATAATCTATTATAGCATTATCATCCGACAGGTCATCTTTACCAGATTCATATAGTAAGACAGCAAGAGAATTGACTTCATTTTCATGATTGGTTCCTGGTTCTCTTCCATCTCCATCTTCACCTCCTTGAGGTCCTGTAGTTGTCCTACTCGCTCGTGTATCTCCACTACCTTCCACCGTTACCTTTACCTGCAGATATGCCTTCATATCTTTGCTTGGCAGAGGCAAATCACTAGTAGTGTCACTTGCACAGGATGCAAACGACATAACCAGCAAAAGGGCTAGCAATGAGAGGGTTATAGTTTTCATTTTAAACATACACTTTCTTTTTATATCGGCTTGCTGAAAGCCGGGTAGGACATGTTAATGGAGTTCTTCGAACTGGATGCGCTTGCTCCAACTCAGTACATTCACGCTGATGGTGATTAAACAATACTTGAGCTTGCCACCCTGGATAAAGAACTGAAGTT
>OJQI01000547.1_pt1 | contig 19780 bp, 23 predicted proteins | sample 1598711 | NCBI WGS metagenome assembly OJQI01 (sample SAMN03922505, study PRJEB24848) | human gut metagenome | isolation source: stool sample | host: Homo sapiens | place: Germany | collected 2011-11 | reverse complement strand
ACTATGGGGATAGCTCGGAGATACTGTATTCGTTAGAATACTTGACCGAGAACCCCGCGACTTTAGTCGTGGGAGGTTCAGAGAGAATGCAATGAAGTTATCAGTGAAGTATATGAAAAAGAATTGATGAATTACATTCAAATGGTCATGCCACAGATGCAAGGTGTGGTAATGAGTGACTATGGTAGTGGAACAATTACACCTAAAATTCGTGATTTAATTTTATCTTTGAGTAAAGAATATGATATACCATCAATAATAGATTCTCGATATGCTATTTTCAATTTTGTAGGTACTGATTATGTAAAACAAAATGATGCAGAATTAGCTAGTGCTGTAGGCTATAAAATAGATAATGAGGAAATTTTATATAAAGCGGCACAGGAATTTTTAGTAAAAATGCAAGCAAAGGGAATTTTAGTTACACGTGGCGAAAAAGGTATGACTTTATTTGAAGCAAATGGAGATGTGCATAATATCCCAGTATCTGATAAATCAGAAGTATTTGATGTATCAGGAGCAGGCGATACATGTGTTGCTACCTTTATCACAGCATTAGCTACAGGCGCGATGCCAAGTCAAGCAGCAGAACTTTCTAATTTTGCTTCTGGTATTGCTGTACGTAAAATGGGAACAGCTACAGTTTCTGATGAGGAATTAATTGCTGTATTGAAGAAATAATAATTACAGATAGGATTTTAGTGATGATTATAGATATACAAGATATTGAAAAGTTTTGTGAAATCTTGCGTAAGGGTAATAAAACTATAGCACTTACTAATGGCACTTTTGATTTAATACATGCAGGTCATGTTCGTTATTTAAATGAAGCTAGTAAATTAGCAGATTATTTAATTTTAGGGTTAAATAGTGATCAGTCTGTAAAGCAGTATAAATCAGACAAAAGACCAATTGTTCCGCAAAAAGAGCGAGCAGAGGTTATAGATAGTTTAAAAGCTGTAGATTATGTAGTTATTTTTGATGAAACAACAGCTGATAAATTAATCAGTAAAGTAAAACCAGATATTTATGTAAAAGGTGGGGATTATACAGAAGAATCTCTTCCAGAAACAGCAACAGTAAAAAAATATGGTGGTAAGATAAAATTTATAAAAGTAGTAGAGGGTTGTTCTACTACAAATATCATACAGAGAATTTTAGAGATATATTGATAAATAAAAAACTACATCTTTAAGGTATATGTTTTAGAGATGTAGTTTTTATTTAGATAAAATAGTAAATAAGTATTTACTATTTTGTAAAATATTGGTAAAATCAAAGAATGGAAAATATATAATATTTGATAAGAATTTGATGAGGTTTTTATGAATATTTTAATTGTAAAATTAAGTGCAATAGGAGATGTAATTCATGCATTACCTGTAGCATATGTTTTGAAAAAACGATATCCTAATGCGCATATTACATGGGTTGTGGAACCTACAGCATATGAATTGGTGAAACACAATCCATATGTAGATGAAATAATTATTTTTCATAAAAAAGCATTTAAATCATGGAATGGTTTTAAGGAAAATTATCAACCATTTGCTAAGTTATTGCAAAAAAGAAAATATGATATATCTATAGATTTACAAGGTTTGTTTAAATCAGCAGCTGTAGTATTTACTGCTAAGGCAAAGAGAAAAATAGGCTATGTAGATATGCGTGAAGGTAGCAATTTAATCAGTAAACGCATAGTAGGCAATAATAAAAATGGTCATATTGTAGATAGATATTTAGATACTGTTAAATGTTTAGATTGTGATACAGAAAATATAATATTTCCTTTAGTTAATACACAAGATGAAATTGATTTTGTAGATAATTTATTGATTAAAGAGAATATATTAAATCAAAAATTTATAATTTTTGCAGTGGGCACTAATTGGATAAATAAATGTTGGTCTGTAGAAAATTTTGCTAAATTAAGTGATATATTAGCAGGATATAACTTAAAAGTAGTTTTAATTGGTTTTGGAAAAGATGATGAACAAAAATCACAAGCTATTATTAAATTAGCTAGAGAAAATAATATTATAAATTTTGTGGGAAAAACGAGTTTGATGCAAACGGCTAGACTTATTAAATTATCAAAGGCTGTTGTAGGCGGAGATACAGGAAACCTTCATTTAGCAGCAGCTTTAAATATTCCTGCAATTATGCTTATGGGGCCAACAGATCCTAATAGAAATGGTCCATATAGACAAAGTGAAAATGTGATTTTAGCAGGTCATGAATGTGATGGTTGTTGGAAGCGTACTTGTGCTAAGAATATAGATTGCTTAGCAAGTATAAAACCAAATCAAGTCATAGAAAAATTAAGACAAAGCGAGTTGTTAAAAGATGAGTGAAAATTATCCAATTGACTTTGTTGTTACTTGGGTTGATGGCAACGACCCAGTATGGCAAGCAGAAAAAGCAAAGTATAGTCCTAGTAAAAATGCAGATAATCGCAATGTGCGTTTTCGTGATTGGGACAATATGCAATATTGGTTTAGGGCTGTAGAAAAATTTGCACCATGGGTAAATAAAATACATTTTGTGACCTATGGCCATTTACCTAAGTGGTTAAATACAAATAATCCTAAATTAAATATTGCTAAACATAGCGATTTTATACCACAAAAATATTTACCTACATTTAGTTCCCAGCCTATTGAATTAAATTTGCATAGAATAAACGGTTTAGCAGAAAGATTTGTTTATTTTAATGATGATATGTTTTTGTTAAGACCAGTAAAAAGAGAATTGTTTTTTGCAGGTAAAGATTGTTTGCCGACAGATTTTGCGATAACTAGTACAATTAGTACAACTACTAAAGAAGATATGATGCCATTTATAAAATTAAATTGTGTAACAATTTTAAATGGACATTTTGATAAAAAGGAACAGATGAAAAAGCATTTTAGTAAATGGGTAAATTTAGCTTATGGTTGGAATGCTTTACGTAATTTAATTTTTTATGGGCAACATAGATTTAAAGGATTTGCAAATAATCATTTAGCCTTTTCTTTTTTGAAAAGTGAATATGAAGATATTTGGGAAAAAGAATATGAATCATTAGATGATACTTCGTCACATAAGTTTAGAAGTAAATTAGATTTAGATAATTGGCTTATTCGTTATTGGCAATTGACTAGAGGAAATTTTTATCCAATAGGAAGACATGTAAAAGGTAAGGTTTATGAAATTTATAATGGAGTAGAACAAAATCAAGAATTATTTAAGATTATAGAAAATCAAGCAATGCCTATGATATGTATAAATGACAATGATAATGTGGATTTTGAACCTATGAAAGAAAGAATAAAACAGGCATTTGATAGAATTTTGCCAGAAAAATCTAGCTTTGAAAAATAATAAAAAATAAAGAACTAAATTTATCATAAATTTAGTTCTTTATTTTCTGGTCTGTAAAAACGTCTATTAATCCAATTTTATTATATTTAATGAAAATGAATTTTAAATGAATATATATTTAAATTTTTGTAAAGGATGGTATTGATGGTGCATGTAAATAAATATATGTATAAAACTTATTATATTTTAATTGGTTTAATGATTTTTTTATTGCCACAGGCATTTATCTTGCCTATAGAATATAGTTATGAAAATCATTTATTGGAAAATACAGAGGTTTGTATATTAGGTATTGGTTTAATAACGATGTTTTATAAAATGATGAAGATTAATATAAAAAAAGTTAAAAATTTTTATTTAGCTTGTGGCATCTTTTATATGGTTATGATTGCCAGAGAATTGAGCTTTGGCAGAGTATTTTATCCCATTGGCATAGATAAAAATGGTGAACAAGTTTTTGTTAATATTCATCAGTTATGGTATTGTTCAATAGTGTATCCTATAATTACGATATTAGTTTTATTAGCTATAGTTTTAATGGTGAAAACATATAAATACATACAAAAAGAAAGAATTATTTGTAGTATACCGAAATATAGTATTCGTTTATTTATTATTATGTTAATACTTAGTCAAGTTGTGTTTGAAAAGAATTTAATTGTTTTTTTAGCAGATTATGGTCAATTATTAGAAGAATGCACAGAGATATTAGCATATTGTTCTTTAGTATGCTTTACTTATGATATATCATTTAAAAAGAAATAAAGAAGGAATATAGATGTTAAATTTTGAATTTAGATGTACAAGATCTTTATTTTGTTTAGGCATTTTAACTATTATTTTTATTGCTTTAGCATTTGTATTACCTATAGAATATAGTTATGAAAATCATTTCTTGGAAAACTTAGAAATTGTAATTTTATTTTGCGGAATTGTAGTTTGTGTAAATAAAATAAGAGATTTTATCTTATATGATAGTATAAAATTTTATATAGCTTCAGTAATAATTTATATATTGATGATTGGTAGAGAATTGAGTTGGGGTCGTGTATTTTATCCTATAGGAATAGATAATAATGGAGAGCAGATTTTTATTAAAGTTCAAGATTTATGGTATAGTCCGGTAGTTTATCCTATCATTGGTATATTAACGTTAATCGCACTTATTTTATTGGGTATTTATTTTTATCAAAGTAGACAACAAAGGATTTGTTGGCATATTCCAGCAGGAGAATTTTTACTTTTTATAGTGATGAGTATATTAAGTCAATGTGTATTTGATAGAGGTTTAGTGCAATTTGGTAATTATAATCAATTATTAGAAGAAAGCTGTGAAATCATAGCATATATATCTCTTGTTTTTTGTACATATGATATTTCTTTTAAAAGAAGATATATTCATATAAGATATTTTCGATTTAGATAAAGAAAGAGCCTTAAGAATTTTTTATTCTTAAGGCCCTTTTTTATTTAAATTTATTTTTTAAATGTTTAAATTGTCGTTCCCATTTTCGCATAGCAACAAAAATAATATGAATAGAGCTTACTTTTAATTTAAATTCCCACATTTTTTGGTGTGAAGGTATAGGAATGCGTGGAAGAGCAAAAAGATTAATATGCCAAAGTGGAACATTTTCAAAGATAGCAAATGCCATTTTATAATTTGCTTTTTTTACTATATTTATTACTTGTTGATTGAAAAAACCATATGGGTAACAAAGATAATCCATAGGTTTATCAAGTAATTTTTCAAATTTTGTTTTAGTATCAATAATTTCTAAATTTAATTTTTCCTCATTACATTGAGTTAAGAAAGGATGGTCGGCAGTATGAGGTTGGATATCTAGACTGTGATTGAGCCAAGATTTTAATTCTGTTAAATTCATGGTAGTAGTTTCTTGTTTACCGAAATTTTCCCATTTGTTAGGTTTACCAATCCAATTGTAAATAGGAAAAACAACAGCAGTCATATTGTATTTTTTTAATAGCGGTAAGGCTTCAAGATAATTGTCCTGATAGCTATCATCAAAAGTTAGTAGAATAGGATTTTTAGGTAATTTAGTCTTATTTACAAAGTGATTATATAATTGTTCTGGTGTAATAGTATGATAATTATGCGTGGATAAATATTCTAGTTGCTCGGCAAATTTTTCTTTAGGTAGAGCATTTCTATCACCAGGAATATTGGCTATACGATGATACATTAAAATTGGTACATAATTTTTAAATTTTAAATATAAGATAAAAAATATACATAAAATAATCAATAATAGTATAAACATAATAATTTTTCCTAACCTTAGATATAGTGTATAATAATATATTATACGAATATGAAGAAGATATTCAATAAATTTTTAAGGAAAGATTTTATGAAAAAATTTTTAGTTATTAATACATCTTTTTTTGGAGATACTTTACTTACTAATCCTTTATGTAGAAATATAAAAATATTATATCCAGATTCACATATAACTTTTATTGTTAATAAGCCATTTGTAGAAGTAGCAACCTACTGTGATGGAGTAGATGAAGTAGTAGCTTATGATAAAAAGGGTAAACATCATGGTGTAAAGGGAGTATGGAATTTTTATCAAGAATATAAAGAAAAATTTAAATTAGGCTTTGAAGCAGCTTTTGTTATCTATGGTAATGAAAGAGGTATTGTTTTAGCAAAATTATTTGGGGCTAAAAAAGTATATGCTGAAAATAAAGGTATAATAAATTTTTTATTAGATAATCCTAGAGAAATAGATTATCATGGTAAGACAAAAGTACAGACTAAAAATAGTATTTTATTAGAACAGTATAGTAAAAAAGCTATAAGAGAATTACCGATGAAATTTATACCACCAGAATCATCATATGATGATATTGAAGTGTTATTAGAAGGTTTAAATATACAAGATAATAAATTAGTAGCAATATGTACTACATCTAAAAAGAAAGAAAAAGATATGCCTTTAAAAGATTGTAAAGAATTGATACAAACATTAAAAAGTAAAGGTTATACTTTATTACTATTAGGGGCAGGGAATGTAGCAAAAAAATATGGAGAAGAATTGTCTAAAATAGCTAAAGATGATTTTATAAATTTAGTAGATAAGACAACTATTGCTCAACTTGGAGCGCTACTAGCTAATTGTAAAGCTTTAATCAGTGTGGATACGGGGACTATGCATTTAGGTTTGGCGGTAGATGTACCTACAGTTTGTTTATTTTATATTCATACAAAAGCACATCTAGATGCATGGGCTCCTGAAAAATCATTATATCGTTGTGAGGTTTTAACAGAAAATATAAAGGTAGAAAATATTGTTAATTCTTTAAGAAAAATTATGGAGTAATTTTTTATGAAAAATATTTTATTATTAGTACCTCGTATGAATATAGGTGGTGCTGAATCATATGTAGCTTTGGTAGCTCGTAGTTTAAAATCATTAGGCTACAATGTATTTATTGCTTCTGCTGGTGGAGCATTGGCGGTTGAATTACAAAAAGAAGGAATAAAACATTTTTTTTTACCGATTAGATTAAGTAAGTTTATATCAGGATTATTATTGAAACGTATTGTAGAAAAATATAATATAGACTTAATACATGCCAATTCAGAAGCAGCAGGTATTGTAGCCGTAAAGACACGAAATAAGTATAAATTAGATATTCCTATAGTATATACAGCTCATGGTGTATTACCAGCAAAAGTGAAAGACATTATAAATCAAGTGGATAAGATTATTGCTGTAAGTGAGTTTTCTAGGAAATCTGCAATAAAAGAAGGCTTTTTAGCTGAAAAAATACAAGTTGTTTATAATGGTGTAGATATTGAAAAATTTAAGCCAAATAGACAAAATAAAAATTTATTACGAAAAAAATATAATATACCACAAGAGGTTTTTACTATGATTATAGTTTCGCGTATTAAAAATTTGCGAAATAAAGGACATCAGCATTTACTTGATGTATTGAAAATTTATGAAGTTAGTAAAAAATGGCATCTTGTAGTAATTGGTAAAGGAAAAGGTTTCAGTGATTTAAAGAAAAAAATAAAAGAATATCATTTACAAGATAGAGTACATTTATTAGGTCATAAGACAGATGTAGAAAATTATATAGATATAGCAGATGTTATGGTTTTACCATCATATTTTGAAACATTTGGATTGGTTTTGGCTGAAGGGATGGCAATGCAAAAGCCAGCTATAGCTTTTAATGTTGGTGGCATTAGTGAAGTTATAAGTGATAAAGAAACAGGATTTCTTGTAAAATATAATGATGATGATGATTTAGTAAATAAGATAAATAGATTAGCTCAAGATAAAGATTTATGTAGCAAAATGGGAGTACTTGCAAGGAAAAAAGTAGAAAAAGATTTTGCTAATCAAATAATGATAAAAAAGATTATAGAAGTATATAATGAGATAATAGATAATAAAACTAATTAATGTTTTATAGGAGATATTAATGTTAAATGAAGACAGAAGAAAATATAATTACTTTTATAAATAATTTAGAAGCAGAAAATCAAGATATAGAATGTAAACAGTGTAAGAGAATTTTACCGAAAGATCTTTGGTCAACATATAGTGCGTTTGCAAATACACATGGTGGTAAAATTATTTTAGGTATTACTGAGATAAAAAATATAGAGAAAAATAAATTTGAAATTACAGGTGTTGAAAACCCAACTAAAGTATGTGATGATTTTTGGACATGTATATCAAATACTAATAAAGTAAATTATAATCTTTTATCTAATAACGATGTGCAAATAAAAAAAATAGAAGATAAATCAATAATAATTATTAATGTACCAGAAGCAACTCATCAGCAAAAACCTATTTACTTAAATAATGTATTAACAAATACATATATTAGGTTAAATTCAGCAGATGTAAAAGTTAATATAGAACAGTTACAAATATTATTGAGAAATAGAAATTTAGCTCAAGATGTGGGTTTATTAAAAAATTATACAATAGAAAGAGATTTAGATTTATTATCTATACAAAAATATAGGCAACATATTTTTGAGCATACACATGATACAAAATACTTAGATATGGATGTATCAAAGTTTCTAATACAAATGGGAGCTTTAAAATTAGATTATAATGATAATAAATATTATATAACAGAAGGTGGTTTATTATTTTTTGGAAAAATAGATGCTATAATAAATAGATTTCCACATTTTCATTTAGATTATTTTGATAGAAGAGGAAATAATGCAAGATGGAGTGATAGAGTAGCTTCTGATGATATGTCTTTTTTAAATTTAAATTTAATGAATTATTTTTTTCTTATAATGGAAAAATTACAAAGTACAATAACAGATGATTTTGAACTGGAGAAAAATTTGATAAGAAAATCTCCAGAAAAGTTATTAGTGATTCTAAGAGAGGCATTAATAAATATGATTGTTCATGCTGATTATTATGTAAGTACATCATCTATAATTGTTAATGTATATAGTAATTATTATGAATTTAATAATCCAGGAATGATGTTAGTTTCTACGGAAGAATTTATAAAAGGTGGAAATTCATGTCCGAGAAATACAGTAATAATGACATTGTTTAGAAGATTAGGTTTATCAGAGAGAGCAGGTTCTGGTGGACCAGAAATATTTGATTTTGCAATTACTAATAGTTTTAAACAACCACAGGTAGAAACTAATTTCAAAGAAACAAACATAAAAATATGGAAAGTAGATTTAGTTTCTACATATCCGAATTTATCAAAGGAAGCTAAGTTAATTTTTACTTATATTGATAGAAATGGTAAAAATAAATATACAGCAAAAGAATTAAAAGAAGAATTAAAACTTAGTAAATATGTTTTTCAAAGAGCAATAAAAGAATTAAGTAATACTGATCTAATAGTAATCACAGGTAATGGACGAGGTAGAGCATATTCAAAATCATTAACAAAACTAGAACTTTATGTAGGAGTACAAAAATTAGCAGATAGATTAAGAATGGGAAATTAATTGGATGGTAATTGGATGGTAATTGGATGGTAAAAGTTGAAAAAGCTTGAATTTAAAGGATGTAATTGGATGGTAATTGGATGGTAAAGTTAGAAGGATGTGAATTTAGTGAAAAAGATTTTAAGTATTGTATCTGGAAATCCATCTGGTTCACTTAATATTGCAATAGATATAAGTAATTATTTAAAAACTAGAGGTTATGAAGTTATTGATATTTTTCGTAAATATAATAATACAGATTTAAAAGGCATTATTGTTATAAAAGATAAATTTACTATAGACTATATATTATCTTTAGGTGAATTTATTAGACATAGTAAACCAGATTTAATTATCGTTCATGGATATAGTACACATATTTGGACTAAATTAGCTTTAGCATATGCTAAAATACCAGTAAAATTAATACATGTAGAACATAATACGGAGAAGTATACACCATTTAGACGTTATTTAACACGAAAATTAGATAAGTATACAGATAAATATATTTGTGTATCAAAAGGTGTAGCTAATCACTTGATTAAGCAAGGCATAGATAAATCAAAAGTAGAAGTAATTTATAATGGTATTGATATACAAAGTTTTGATTTACCAAAGGAAAAGCACGACATTTTCACAGTAGGAATGGTTGCTCGTTTCAGTAAACAAAAAGATCAAATGACTTTGATTAAAGCGATAGAGTATTTGATTAAAGAAAAAAATGAAAAAATTAATTTGTTATTAATGGGCATAGGAAAGACTAGAAAAAAATGTGAAAAGTATATTTCTGAACATAATTTAGATAATAATATAAAAATAATAGAAGGTAATTTTAAAGATTTAATAGTAAAAATAGATTTATTTGTATTGGCTACACATTATGAGGGGTTACCATTAGTATTATGTGAAGCAATGGCTTCAAAAACACCAATAATAGCAACTGATGTTCCAGGTGTAAATGAAATTGTATTAAATGAAAAAACGGGATTATTAGTAAAAGAAAATGAAGTATCAGATTTGGCTAATAATATATTAAGAATGAAAAATGATGAAAATATAAGAGAATTTTTTAGTGAAAAAGCATATAGATTTATTAATGAAGAGTTTAATCTAGAACTTATGTATAAAAATTATGAGAGAAGGATAAAAGAATTTTTATGATTAGTATAATAGTACCAATATATAATGTAGAATTATATTTGGAAAAATGTATAGAATCAATAATAAATCAAACATATAAAGATATAGAGGTAATATTAATAAATGATGGTTCAACTGATAAAAGTGGAATTATATGTGATAAATATGCGAAGATTGATGATAGAATAATAGTATTACATAAAGAAAATGGAGGTGTTAGTTCTGCTAGGAATAAAGGATTAGATATTGCTAAAGGTGATTATATTGCTTTTGTAGATCCAGATGATTATATTGAACCTAATATGTATGAAGAAATGTTTGGGATTATAAAAACTTTTGGTGTAGACATTGTTAGTTGTAATTATCAACAAATTGATGAAAATAATAAGAATAGTATATTTTTTAAATTAGATAAAGATGAGATTTTTAAAGATAAGAATAAATTAATAGAAGTTATTTTTAAATATAGAAATTTTGATATGATTATTTTTAATAAATTATATAAATCTAATATTTTTAGGAATATTAGATTTCCCATAGGAGTAAATTTAGGAGAAGATTTAAGAATTCTATATCCGACTATAAAATATGCAAAATCTTTTTATTGCATGAAAAAAGTTTTTTATAATAAAAGAATAAGAAAGAGTAGTTTAACTAGTAATAAAAAAATTGAGGCATATTTAAATAATGTAAGAGAACATGAATTGTTTTTACAAAATGTAAAAAATGATAAAACTTTAGATTATATAAACTGTTATAATGCTTGTAGTGTAAATTTATATAGACATTATAAAAGATTATTAGATAGGATATATACTTTATCTGATAGAGAAGAATATAAAAAAATAGAGAATGAAACTAGAAAAAAATTAATAAATTTATATAAAAATAATAATTTATCAATAAAATATAAAAGACAAATATGTTTATTAAAATATAATGCTAGTTTATATGAGAAATATAGAAGATTATCAATGTTTTGGAAAAAGTTAAAAAAATAAAGATAATGTAGAGGTTTGTAATGAATGATTTTGTAAAAGAAAAAATAATATATAATATGAATAATATGAATTATAATTCATATATAAATATAGGATTTGGTATAGACAAAAATTTTATTAGACCTATGGGAGTATCAATGACTTCAATAGTGAAAAATAATCCAAATGAAAATATTATTTTTCATATATTTATTGATACTATAGATTTTATTTCCTTAAATTTGCTAGAAAAATTTGCAAAACAGTATAATATAGCAATGATAATTTATATTATAAATCCAAATATTTTTAATAAATTACCATCCACAACACATTTTGCAAAAGCCACATATAATAGATTATTAATGCCTAAAATTTTAAATAATATAGTAGATAGATTAATTTATATTGATGCGGATATACAATGTTTTGGTAGTTTATCAAATTTGATGAAATTAGATTTGAAAAATAATATAGTAGCAGTAGTTGGTGATTTAAAATATGTAAGAGAAAAACAAATAAAATTATTATCGTTAAAAAGTAATCAATATTTTAATGCAGGTTTTATGTATATTGATGTAAAAAAATGGAATGAAGAAAATATATCTGATAAAGTTATAAAAGTATCTTTTGATAATGTTGGAAATTTACCATGGTTAGATCAAGATGCATTAAATATAATATTAGATAATAAATGTTTATATTTAGATAAAAAATATGACTTTTTATTAAATATGAAACATAAGAAAAGGAAAGTACCTGAAAATGTGATTTTTGTACATTATGTAGGTAGATATAAACCTTGGACTAAATGGTGTTTACACCCATTTAAAAAACATTTTTTATCAGTTTCAAAAGAGTCATTATGGAGAAATATTCCTTTAATTGAACCTGTTAATTATAAAAGTATGAAAATGATGGGGCGTTCTAGTTTTCTTTATGGAAAATATATTAATGCCTTTTATTGGTATTTAAAATATGCTGTTTATAAAATAAAAAGTAAATTATAGAGGAAATAAATTATGAAAAATTTATTTGTAGTAAATACGCCATATCATTTATTAACGTGTTTTATATTAGCTCATAGTATTTATAAAAAAGATGAAAATTATTTAGTATTAATGCATCCTCATGGATATGAAAAATGGAAAACAAATAAGTTAATGACATATATGTCAACTACAAAATGTGGATATAAACAAGTCTTTTTATTATTAGATTGGTTATCTAGTAAAAATAAAAAAGAATCTTATCGTAAACAAGCCAATTATGTAAAAGAAAATATTAAACCTTTAAATATTGATAAAGTTTTTATTGGGGTAGATATATCTCCTGTAAATCAATTATTAGTAATGGCTGTTGGTAAAAATGAATTTTATCGTTTTGAAGATGGTGTATATTCATATATCAATGAAAATAGAAGGCGTAAAAAGAGTCATGCGTTATTTCATAAAGTAAAAACATATTTATTAAAATGGATATCAGGAATACATGGGAATATGTATATTAATACGGAAGCAGAAGGTGAAAGTCCTGCTGGAAAATTGGATATCATGTATCAACCATGGCTTTTACAAAGAAAATCACCTGCGACAAAAGAAATAACTGTTGAAATGATAAATCAAGCAATGCAAAATTTAAAATCTCAGCAGTTATTAAAAGAGGTATTTCAAGAAGAAAGTATATTATATTTAAGTCAACCAATGGTAGAAAAAGGTTTATTTACAGTAGAAGAAGAAGTAAATTGTTTGAGAAAAATATTATCTACATTAGGAGAAAAAGCAGTTTTATATTATAAACCTCATCCAAATGATAGTAAGGAAAAATTAAACTATTATAAAAAGAATTTTAAACAGTTGAAGATTTATAAAGAAATAGAGCCGGCAGAATTATTATTTTATGCAAATACTAAATTAAAAGCGGTAATAAGTTATCAATCATCAGCGTTATTAAATGTAGAAAAATTTTCAACTAATAAAGTAAAAGTGATTAGTTTAAGTAAAGTGTTTTTAAAGAAAGTAAATATACCATACAAATTACTTTTTATAAAATCGAAAGTAATTTTTTTAGAAAATGAACAAGATATAAATAGTATTATTAAATAAAACAATATTATTTTAAGAAGGTAAAAATAATGGATGATTTAGTATTCAATATAAATATGTTATTGGTTGTAATTGCTATTATTGCGGTATTTATAATTTTTGTATTTAGAAAAAAAGTTAAAATAATAATTAAAAATAATAATGATAATAATGTTAAAAAATATATGTTTTTTGCAATTAAATATTGTGCAAAAAGGGGGAATTTTTTAGGTGTTAAGAAATTAAGAGAAATTGTTGAAGATGTTTATTTAAATAATTATTGTATGTTTAATGCATTAGCAATATCCTTATTTATAGCGTGTTGTGGACTTATGTTAAATACAATTGCTAATAAAAATACAATAGGATTAATCTTTATTATGTTCATGATGTGTATATTAATAGTGTTGAAAATAGAATTAGATTATATAATAAAGAAAAAGATATTATTAAAAATAGATAAAGAAATAAAATAGATGTTATTTTTTTAATAATATTATTAATTTACGATATAATTTTATATTAAAACAGCGTTTTAATATTCCAAATTTTATTTTTAGAGGTAGCTGGGGGCGTTTATAAAGATTTTTTAATAAATAAATTAAAGCTAATTCATAATTCTTATATTGATTTCTATTAGTAGAAAATAGAATATCATCAAGAGAGTTCTTTAAAACACGAAATAACATTTCTGTTGATTCTTTATTGTGATTGGCAAAAATATAGAAATCAACAGCAGACATAACTTTGGCTTCAATAGAATCGATATTAATAATGTTATATTTTTTTTCTTGAATATGTTTACCAATGATACTATCACTTCTTCGTCTATAATAATATAGTGTATTGGGTATAACTAGAATATTATTACACTGATTGAGTATATATATAGCTGAAAAAGTATCTTCAAATAATCTTCCATATGGAAATTTTATATTATTAAATATTTTTCTTTTATATAATTTATTCCATGCAGTAACATTCATTTCATATTTGTTAAATAAATCTTTAGCAAAAGTAGAGTGAAATTCTTGTTGAGAATAAAATTTTAAGTTATTAAAAAGTAAATGAGGAGATATTTTATCTTTATTATAATAGTCATAATAATTAAATGTAATTATGTCTGCGTTATATTGTTTTATATATTGATTTAGAATAGTAAAAGTGTTTATATCAATAAAATCATCAGAATCAATAAAGGAGATATAATCTCCAGAGGCATAAGATATACCAACATTTCTAGCATCACTTAAACCACCATTTTTTTTATGAATAGTTTTTATTCTAGTATCTTTTTTAGAATATTGTTCGCAAATTAAGCCAGAGGAATCAGTAGAACCATCATCAATTAGAAGAATTTCTAAATTTTTATATGTTTGATTTATAACACTATCTAAGCAAGTTGCAAGATATTTTTCTACATTATAAACAGGAATAATTATACTTATAGTACACATAACAAACCTCATAAAATATTAATATTTAAGTTTAGATTTTATTTTTTTATTGATATATAATAAAAAATATTTTAGGGATTTAATATAACATTTTTTTGAATAAAGATATTTTGAATAATGATGCATTTCTTTATAAGTTATAGGTTCTAATAATGGTAAATTTTTAAAAGGTGTTAATGATTCGTAATAATTATAAAAATCTTTATTATATTTATTAATATAAGATGAAGTAGGAAATATTAGTTCCCAAGGTTTGGGTTTATGAACATAATGTAATAAAACAACATCTGAATTGGATGACATATTTTTATTAATAGCATAATTGAATTTTTGTTTAATATATTTAACATTTTTAGTTAAAATAATATTAAGGGCATCTTGATCAGGATAAAGAAATAAATGTGGAGTTTTTTGTAATATTAATAAAAGTTTTTCGGTAATATTAAGTGCTAACCATTTTTGAACATTAATTATAAGAACACCAGAATTAAAATAAGTATGATCTGTTAAGTTTAGAGCAGAATTTCTTGAATTAAAGATTCTATCATCAGGTATAGCAGCAATAATATAGTTATCTAATTTTATGTTAAAGAAGTCTTTAGCATTTTTTAGACAAAGTATATCAGCATCTATATAAAAAATTTTTTCATACTCTTTTAAAATTAAGGGTAAAATAAATCTAAAATATGCAGGAATAGGTAAATTTGTTTTTACTGGTAAATTAGCAAAAAAGGAAGGATTTGCTTCATATATGGTAATATAAATATGTTTTTCTTTTGCTAATGTTTTGAATCGAATTTTACTATCTATAGATAAATCTAATGATATTATATGAAAATGAATTTTTTGATTAGAATTGTTTTGACAGAATGAAATAATAGAAGAAGCAGTGCATCTAGCGAAATTGTCATTAATACCATATCCTATATTAATAGAACAATTAGATAAATTAGAGTAATTGTAGTGAATTATATTTTTTATAGAAGAATGCATAGAATCACCTTTTGTTAATATATTATTTAAATGAAAGACTATTAGATGTATGATAGCTAATAGATAAATATAAACCAGTTAATAAATAAAAAATATAAGTTAATTCTTTTAAATTATATGAACTGAATAGACAATCAGTTAAGCAACCAATAGAATAGGCTAATAAACATGCTAAATAAGCTAAGGATATAGTGTTTTTATTTTTTATGAAGTTATGAAAGCTATTATAAATAAAGTAGAATATTAATAATAAATAACTAATACCGCCTAGAAGACCTGCTTCAGTTAATTTTTCGAGAAATGTATTATGTGGATGTGTAGTATATTCTCTAGATAAAGGAGAACGATATGTTGATAAATAATAGTCGCGATAATGATGATAACCTACACCAAAAATAGGATGATCAATAAACATATTAGAAGCTGATTGCCACATTAATAAACGTTCATAATTAGGTTGGTTTTCATAGTTATTATTAGTAATACTTTCTAATCTATTTGTAGATTGTGGAGACATTTGGAAGATCCCAAAGCTATAGATAGCTATACAGCAAATGATAAGAAATGCTTTGAATTTATTTTTTATTCCTAGGAAAATTACTAATGGAAAAATGATACAAAAAGCTAACCAAACAATACGAGTATTTTCAAATATTAAAGCAGGAATATTTATAAAAATAGTAAAACGAAATAACCAATGTAATTTATTATAATATGTAGTTTTATTTAGAGAATAAGTTAGAATAAATGGTATTATTAATAAATTAACACCAGCTAAAAACATATAATGAAAATCACATAATCCTACAGGACGACCAAATTCTCCTAAATAAGAATGATATAAAATAATTAAGGCATTTATAGATAATGAAATAGAAAAAGTTGATAATAATATTAAAAATTTCTTATAGGTTATTTTATAAATAAAAAATATAATTAGTCCAATTAGAGGATTTAGAACGTCAGATTTATATTCAGTAATATTATCTAATTGTAATAAGTTATTAGATATAAGAGATATAAATAAACAGGTGATAAATAATATTATAAAATGAATATGTTTTGTGGATAAATTAATTTTGGGTTTAATAAAAAATAATTTTAAAATACATATATAAAAAGCGAAAAATAAAAATTTTGTATTAATATTAGTAATAAAAGTTAATGAATAAATAACTAGACAAGCAAAAATAAGATTATCTAGACTAGATATAATCTTCTCTTTTGACATAATGAAACCTCCATTAATATAATTAGATCTTAAATTATGGTACAATAATCTTATGGATAATGCAAATAATTTTTATAAAGGAGATAAAATATAATAGATATGAAAGCAGTATTTTTTGATGTTGATGGAACATTGATTGAAGGTACACATCCAGATTATCGTTATATGCGTGAAAACGTACAAAAAGCGATTCGTAAATTGCAAGAGCAAGGTCATTATGTATTTATTGCTAGTGGTCGTTCACTTGCTTTTCTTGATGAAAAGATAAGAAATTTTGGTTTCGATGGTTATGTATTGCTTAATGGTTCAGTTATATTTTTCATGATAAGATTATTTATAGAGCGCCACTTGAAAAATCTTTTGTGGAAAAAATAATATCTATTATTTGTAGGATGACTTATTTTTATAAGAAATGAGATGAATGTTTTGTAAAAATATAGATTATAAGAAGAATTTAAAGTATTAATAATTAAGAGATGGTGATATATTATGGCAAGTTGTTCAATTTATCAACTTAACGCGGAAGTGAAAGGTTATAAACCAAGAATGTGGCGTCGTTTTCAAGTTTCAGAAGATATTACTTTAGCAAGGTTAGCATATATTATTATGACTCTTTTTGAAATGAGAGCTAATCATTTGTTTGATTTTGAATTTAAGATGGAATTGAATAAATCTAAATTAATAAAGGAATTAGGAAGAGAAAATATAGAGATACCAAGAAAATTTTTATTAAATATAATAAAGATAGGATTACCTGATAGTGAAACTAATGAATTAGATAAAAGGATTTATGACTTTAATATTTTTGATGTGAAAATGAAACACTTTATTACACCAATGATGCCTAAAACTAGATTTACATATGATTTTGGTGATGATTGGGAAATAAATGTAAAATTAGAAAAAATTATCATAGATGAAACATTATCGAAAAAGGATTTACCACGTGTATTAAAAGGTAAAGGATATGGTATTATTGAAGATTGTGGTGGTATTGATGGATTAAAAAGTATTGCTGAAGCCTATAGTGAAAAAAGTGGTGAAGAATATGAAAATTATTGTGAATGGTTATTAGATGATGATATAGATTTAGTATCCTTTGATATAGTAGATATGAATAATAGATTGAAAAAAATTCCAAGAATTTATGAAAAAATTTATGAGCATGGAATATATCCTACAGAGCAAGAAATAGAATTGATTGAAAGAGATTATTAAAATAAAGATAAAATTTTTAGTAATGAGGTATGTTATGAAAGCAGTATTTTTTGATATTGATGGAACTTTGATTGAAGGTACACATCCAGATTATCGTTATATGCGTGAAAACGTACAAAAAGCGATTCGTAAATTGCAAGAGCAAGGTCATTATGTATTTATTGCTAGTGGTCGTTCACTTGCTTTTCTTGATGAAAAGATAAGAAATTTTGGTTTCGATGGTTATGTATTGCTTAATGGTTCAGTTATATTTTTCATGATAAGATTATTTATAGAGCGCCACTTGAAAAATCTTTTGTGGAAAAAATCACATCTATTTGTGACGAACATGAGATGCAATATAGCTTACAGGGAGATTTTCATACTTATGTAGATAAAAAATTTGAATATCTAATCTATCGTTTAGGGCAATACGGAATTTTTGCTGACCAATTGACTTTCGATTATGATAAAAAAGCTATAGATGTTTATAAATTAGAAATAGATTCACCTAGACATGAAGATAGAAAATATATCATAGAGAATTTGCCTGAAGATATGACTTATGTAGAAGATATGAACCATAATTATTGTCATTTAGAAGTCTATGCTAAAGAAAATTCTAAAGCTACAGGTGCATTAAAGGTTTTAGAGTTATTGAATATAGATATAAAAGATAGCTATGCCTTTGGTGATGGAGATAATGATATTGAAATTTTATCTACAGTGGGAATGGGTATGGCAATGGCAAATGGCAGTGTAAAAGCTAGAAATAGTGCTAAAATTGTAGTTCCATCAGTATTTGAAGATGGTGTAGCTTATGGTATTGAAAGATATATTTTAGGTAAATAGGATTTTTTTTATTTATCTAGAATAAGATAGAGAGAATATATTTTATTAATAAATTTTTTTAGAAAAGAGGGATAATATGTTTAAATTGGTGAAACTTTTAGTGATGGTATGTTGTTTTGTGGCGATTAGTGGGTTAAATTTAGCTGTATCTTTTGCTCAAAATCCTAATTTCAATCAAGTTTTATATTGGGATAATTATAGTTTTAGTATCAAAGAAGATGGGGATAAACTCATAATAAAACCTAAAAATTTAGCTATTGTAAATCGCAAGGAAGTTCATGATATCGTAGGATATACTGTAAATGATGTACAGATAGCTGATTTAAACGATGATGGTTATCCCGAAGTTTTGGTTTATTTAACAAATGATGGTAGTGGTAGTTATGGCAATTTAACCATACTGAGCAAGAAGTCTCCTACCTCTAAGGTAGTGAGATGAATTGCTCCTTAGGAGATTGACTGGATATATGTTTTATGAGATAATCTTATTGGTCGAATATAAAAAAATG
>OJQI01000539.1_pt1 | contig 19964 bp, 15 predicted proteins | sample 1598711 | NCBI WGS metagenome assembly OJQI01 (sample SAMN03922505, study PRJEB24848) | human gut metagenome | isolation source: stool sample | host: Homo sapiens | place: Germany | collected 2011-11 | reverse complement strand
CTACACACTGCATATCGTCGGCAGCGTCAGATGTGTATAAGAGACAGGCTGCAAACCTTTTCGAAGGCATGGGGTAGTGCCGGAGTCCGTCTGGGAATGGCATTTGCTTCGCCTGATATCATCGGCTATTATAATCAAGTGAAATATCCGTATAACATCAGTGATTTGGTTCAGCGTTATGCGATGGAAATGCTCGACCGAGAGAACGAAGTCCGGCGGTGGGTTGATGAGATATTATCGGTTCGGTCGCGGTTTGTCGAGCGCCTGTCCGACATACCGATGGTAAAAACGGTTTATCCGAGTGATGCCAATTTTGTATTGGTGAAGATGGTGGAGTCCGAGAAGATATATTTACGACTGGTTACCGATGGAATCGTCGTTCGTAATCGCTCAAAAGTTGCTTTATGCGGCGATTGTCTGCGTATCACTATCGGGACAGATCGGGAAATGAATGTTTTATTGGAAACATTGAAAAGTTACAGCTAAATTCGAGAGTTATGAAAAGAGTTCTTTTTATCGACCGGGACGGAACATTGGTAGTAGAACCTCCTGTGGATAAACAAGTCGATTCGCTTGAAAAATTGGAATTTGTGCCCAAAGTGTTTCAGAGTCTTGCTTATGTGGCTACTCGTCTCGATTTCGAGTGGGTGATGGTGACCAATCAAGATGGTATGGGCACGTCTTCGTTTCCGGCAGAGAATTTTTGGACGGTGCAGCGTAAAATTATACAGGCTTTCGCCAACGAGGGTATTCGCTTCGACGAGGTTTGCATAGACTCCTCGTTTCCCGAAGAGAACCTTCCGACCCGTAAACCGGGTACGGCTATGCTTTCTCGATACCAGTCGGGAGAGTATGATTTGGAACATTCCTATGTTATAGGCGATCGAATGACCGATGTACAACTGGCCGCCAATCTCGGTTGTAAAGCGATTTATTTCGCTTTGCCTGAGCGGGGTGTGGCTGAATTGGACGCTGAGGGACTTTCATCGGTCTGCGAAGCGGTGACCGATGACTGGTGGAAAATCGCCGAGATTTTATGTGCCGGAACTCGTCGGGTTATTATCGACCGGCGTACCTCCGAGACCGATATTTGCGTTACGCTGAATCTCGATGGGACGGGGCGAACCGAGGTGCATACCGGGTTGGGATTCTTCGATCACATGCTGGACCAGTTAGGACGGCATGCCGGAGTCGATTTGTCTGTGTTCGTGACTGGGGATTTGCAGGTGGACGAACATCATACGATAGAGGATACGGCGATAGCTTTGGGTGAGGCCTTTGCTCGGGCGTTGGGAGACAAACGGGGTATAGGTCGGTATGGCTTTTCTTTGCCTATGGACGACTGCTTATGCAGGGTCGCCCTCGATTTCGGGGGACGGCCGTGGTTGGTGTGGAATGCAACTTTCCACCGTGAGAAGATCGGCGATATGCCTACCGAGATGTTCTACCATTTTTTTAAGTCGTTCAGTGATGCGGCTCGTATGAATTTGAATATTCAAGCGGAAGGTACGAATGAACATCATAAAATAGAAGGGATTTTCAAAGCATTGGCGCGAGCTTTACGAATGGCAGTGAAACGGGATATTACCGACCGTGAATTGCCTTCGACAAAAGGTGTTTTGTGAATCGGGGAGCAAATCCTGAGATTTTGAAATGGGGGCAGGGTTAAACAAAATGATAGGTGATCCTTGTATTTTTGTAAGATTGATTTTTGTAATAAAGTTTATTTGTTACTTTTGCATTGTATTCGTAAAGGCGAATAGAAATAAGGAATCGAGTAAATGTCTAAAAATTATAACCCTATGAGAAAGAATTGGATTTGGGGATTATCCCTTTTGTTAATCGGTGGTATGGCATCGTGTAAGTCGAGCCAAAGTGCCTATAAGGCTGCTTATGAGAAGGCCCAAGAGAAGAAGATAGAAGAGCCTGTTACAACCGGAACTACACCCGTGGTGACAACCCCTTCGACGACAACAACGACGACAACGAATACGGCTCCTATTCGGGAACAGAGTGAGAAAATAAACGCTGTCGACGGGAACGATGCTTTGTTGAAGAGTTATAATGTAATCGTGGGGAGCTTCCGTCAGCGACTCAATGCACAGAGCCTTTGCGAGCGTTTGCGTGCCGACGGCTATCCTGCCGTATTGGCTCAGAATGCACAAGGTATGTATCGTGTCGTAGCTTGTTCGTTCGACGACAGGGCTACTGCCGTACAAGCCCGCGAAGGATTGCAGGCTAAGTACCCTCAGTTTACCGATGCTTGGTTCTTGATTAACAAGTAGAAAATTGTTCAAGTAGTTTATACGGGGCTGTTCCAAGCGGTTGGGACAGCCTTTTTTATGTTCTGGACAGACTGGTAAGAGACTTCTGTGGCTCGTCTGCTCTTCCGTTTATTTAAATACCAAGTATTTGCGGGCGAAGAAGTTCCATAAGTAGACCATAGCGGCAGCAACGATTTTGGAGAACATGTAGTGTGTGCCGATACAGTCGGTGAAGAGCCAGATGAGAAGGTCGTTGAACCCTAACCCCACGACTCCTATTGCGGCAAAGAAAAGGAACTCGACAATGCGGTTTCTAAATTTCGAATTGTTGAATACCCAAATGCAACTGATGATGTAGTTGATGACCAACCCGGCTATGAACGAGAGGGTCGCCGAGAGGAGATAATGCAGTCCGGCGTATTCGGTGAGGATATACAATAGTCCGAAGTCTACGATAAAGGCGAATCCTCCGACAAAGAAGTATCGCACGAATTGGATAAGGAGATTATCGGATGCTCCGTAGAAGATTTTTTTGAATTTATGGGTCGGGTTCATTTGCTTTCGTGATATTCTTCTTCTGTATTTACCGACCATACCTCGCTTTTATCGTTATTCCCGGTGGCGATGTGATCGACGGCGACCATAGCGGTCATCATGGAATGATCCATGTTGTTGTACCGATGTTGCCCGTTGCGGCCTATGCACCAAAGGTTTTCTATTTTGTTCAAGAAATCTTTTACCTTATCGAGTTCGTAATAGCTGCCGAAATAAGAGGGGTAGGCTTTTTTGACTTTTATGCGTACCGAATCCAAGACATCGTCGGGATCGATGATCCCTATTTGGGTCAGCTCACCGATAGCCATTTGCGTGAAGTCCTTATCGGACATTTTCCAAAAGTCGTCGCCCTCGGTACAGAAGTATTCTAACCCTATCCATATCGTATTTTCGTAGTCTTTTACCAAATAGGGCGACCAGTTGTTGAATATTTGCAGACGGCCTATTCGCACATCGCGTTCCTGTATGTAAATCCATGTGTCGGGGATGCGATCGGCGAAAGTTTTTATTTTTGTTCGATTTTTTATGGATAGTTTTTTCATCAATAGTCCCACCGTGATAAAATCGCGGTAAGGCAGTTCTTCGGCAATGCGTTTCACATCGTCGGGTACATCGATTCCCCGGATAGATTGTATGAGGTCTTTTAACGGGAGGGACGAAAGGAAATAGTCGCAGGGTACTTCCCTCCGTTCGCCCGAAGGTGTATCGACTGTGACGCTCGTTACCCGATTTCCTTCGATGTGAATCTCTTTGACCGGGGTTTCCGTGATGACCTCGCCTCCTTTTTCAGATACTTCGCCGGCCACAGTTTCCCAAAGTTGTCCGGGACCGAGTTTGGGATAGACGAATTGCTCGATGAGCGAGGTTTCCACCTCTTTGAGGTTTTCCTTTTTGGAGAAACTTTTTTTGAGCATGTCTTTGAGTATGGCGAATACCGACAGTCCTTTTACTCGCTGTGCACCCCAGTCGGCTCCCAGTTTCGAGGGGTGTACGCCCCAGACTTTTTCGGTGTAGTCCTCGAAGAACATTCTGTAAAGCGGTTTGCCGAACCGGTTGATGTAGAAGTTTTCCAACGATGTTTCGGGCTTTTTAAAGAATACCGACCATACGTATCCGCAACCGGCTTCGATGGTGCGGAAAAGGCCCATGTTGGTGAACGTTTTCAGTTTGAGCGATATGGGATAGTCGAAAAACTTATGCAGGTAGAATATGCGGGATATGCGGTTTCTTACGAGCATCACGCGGTCGGTCTTTTCAGGATCGGGACCTTTTGGGGCAAATTCTTTGCCGGTGGTTCCCAGCAACCTGTCATCGAGAGAGGGGGCGCCTTGTAACGGCATGATTTCGTTCCACCACTTGGTAACTCGTTGGCTTTTGGAGAAGAAACGATGTCCTCCTATATCCATGCGGTTACCTTGATATCGAACTGTTTTGGAAATACCGCCTATGTCACCGGACTCCTCGAATACGACAGGGTGAATGTCTGTATGTTTGAGTAGCTCGTAGGCTCCGGTGAGCCCTGCGGGACCGGCTCCGGCGATGACGGCTTGCTTTTTATTTTTATCGATTGTATTCATATCTGTCGATTGAAATTGAAAGGATCGCTTCCCGGCTCTAAGGTAGCGTATTTTTTCCATCTTGCCGTTGGGATTGAGAAAGTTTTTTCTTGGCGGCCTCTCTGTCGAATTTTAATAGATAGGTATCCGGGTTGGGTACATGGGAAGCGACGAAGAAAAGGTCGTCGTTCTTTTGTATCGCCGGGTAAAGGTATCGGGGGGTAGAGCTGTATCCGAGCTGGTCGAGAATGACATATTCCACCCCGTCGTCGAGCATTTTCTGTATTACAGCGCGGTCGTCTTGTGAATAGGCGTAGCCGGCGACTCGTGTCCCTGAAAACATGTAGAGTAATTCTCCTTTTCGGGAGGCTACTACGGTTTCGGGCGAAACATGTTCTTTTAACACGAGACCCAATCGAAAAAAGTTTTGATAGGCCGGCGGGAACGGCATTTTGTTCATGGCGTGTAACTCCTGTATGTTTCCTATGCCGGTGAGCAATAAAAGGGAGAGTACCCACGGGGAGAAAGTATATTTTAATTTGAAACGATGGATCGTATCCGTCGCCACGGCGTAGATGCCTACGAGTAATCCCATATTCATGAAGGGAATAAGTGTGGTAATGTAGCGGTTTTCACTGGGGGTACTGAAAATGGAAACGAGTCCGAAAGTGAAAACGGTGTAACCGATGAGTACCCAACGGTACTTCCCGAAAGCCCAAAAACCGCGTATGATGAGAAAAATGAGCAGTATCGCTATGATCCACATGAAAAATCCGGCGGAAACTTCGGCGGAGTAATTGACTTTAAAATAGGGGATTACCGAGTTGGGCAGGGCTTTGGAAACCAGCATACCGAGCGTTTCGAAAAAGCGGTCGATAATACCGCTCAGATCGAGCGATCCGTCTTCGGGTCTCCACGGATTTACTTGTGCAATGGACTCGAAATAACGGCTTTGCCCGATACCTAACGATTTATTTCTCCATATCCACGGGAGACAACCGATGATGAATCCGGCGACTGTGCTTGCCGCTTCTTTCCACTTTTTCGTACAGAGAAAAAAGAGCACGACGGCGGCGAATAGAGCAACTCCTTGTGTACGAATGTGGTAGCAGAGTATGACCATGACTAACATGCCGTAGAAAGAAAGGTCTTTATAGAATGGCTTTTCTTTCTTCATATTCGCTAAGAGGAAAATGGCCGCGGTTGAAACGAAAAAGCAAGACATCTCGCTCATCATCATCGTGGAGAAGTGAAGTACCCGATCGCTCAGAATGGCGGCGCAGGCTCCTACTAGTGCAAGGCTTTCGGGTATTTTGCGTTTGATCATAAAAAAGAACAGTAACAAAGCTCCGCCTAAAAGGAAAAGCCCGTTGAGTATTTTTTGAGCTATGATGCTGTCGGTAAAAAATCTTAGCGGGGTCATCAATAAAGGATATCCCGGGGGAAAGGCATTGGTGGGGTGAGGGGTGGGAGCCGATATATCGGCATAACCTTGTCCAGAAGCGAGAGACGAGGCAAATGTATAGTACCGGCAGTTGTCCCCGTTTATATCTATTTTTTCATTAAAAATGTAAACGTAGGCACATGCCCATACGATGATCAACAACCCTATATAAATGGCTCGGTTTTTCTGGATCTTCATAATTATCGATATGTTATTATAAAAATATTAAAACAAAAATAATCTATTTTTTATATGGAATGAAATTTTTTGCCATATTTCAATCTTTTCGTGAGGGGGGATTCGCTTATTCTTTTTAGTGGCGAGAAGAACGAACCGTTCGGGCTGCTGTTTTTATTAACCCCTTCGTCCTTGCGGACACCTCCCCTATATTTTGCGGTGCAAAACACAGAGGAGGAGATTGAGAGTAACCCTCCGCTCATTGCAGTGCGATACCCCCGCATACGGGGCACGGCAAGGGGAGAAGGTTGAATACTAATGATTTTCTTTCCCAGTCAAAGAAAGTCCTTGTTACATTAATTCGCTTTATTTGTTCATTCTTCTCAGCAGCGAGAAGAACGAACCAAGAAGCGCCGCCGCGGTTATCGGGCTTTTGGGTTCGTCGCTACGGTCGCCGTCGGGGTCTGCGGAACTCGCTCCGCTCGGACAGTCCTCGCCCTTTTTCCTCCGTCTTCCTTGCGACTTCACCGCCCGATAAAGGCGGGGATTTAATTCGTGCTTTTGACGGTCTTGAATCTTTTTGTTGATACGACATGACGTTTCGCTCCATATTTTGCATTAGCAAAACACAGAGGAGACGAGAAAATGGCTCGTTATGTTATGAGGTATGGTAGGGGAGAAGGGAGACTTCCAGTTTCTGCTCATCGAAATCGAGAGGGAAAAAGAGGGGATTAGGTTCACCCTCCACCTGTCGGATTTATTCTCTTCTGTTGCAATCGAAGGAGGATCGATGGAATCCGGGTGCAGGTTCTCCAATGGGATTACCGGCAGGAGTGCCGCACCAGATGCTCCCGGATAGGGGCGATAAGGGCTGCGGGGTGTGCGCGGAGATTTCGGACCCGGCTGTCGTGTAGTCTTCTTGCAGGTCCTTATCGGCTTCGTGAGCGGAGGCCGGTTGCACGGATTCTTTTTCTTCGGCCTCGTGCGTTTCGGTTTTCCTTCTGAGAGCTTCCCGACGGCAGGTTTCGAAACGTTCGCGCTCTTCCCGTTCCTCGTGTGTGTCGAAGATTTCTTCGTGGTCGACGAGGAACTGGGTGGACTCGATGTCGTATAGTCCGGCTTTTCGGAAGAGTTGGTTGCGTTTCTGATAGTGCCAAGCGAGAGTTCCTTCGGCCAGCATTTTCTTCTTGTCGTTTCGTGGCCGTTTTCGTTCTTGGGAATGTCTTTCGAGCTTGTCGATACAACGAATGACGGCGAGCATGGTCAACCTGTCCCGACGGGGGTCGAGTTCGAGGAGAATCTTGTAGTATTTGATGAGCGCCACTTGTCGGTAGTTCTCGATTTCCCCTCTCAGGTCTATGGTCGTTTCGAATCTTGTATCTATCATCGCTCGTTTGATTTTTTTGCGAAGGTAGGATAGGGGGATAGTGGAATTATGGCATGATTATACTTTTATTCGTTTATTTTTCTCAACAGCGAGAAGAATGAACCCGGAAGGGCTGTCTTAGTTATCCATGTACTTTTTTTATTAACCCCTCCGTCCTTGCGGACACCTCCCCTATATTCCCTTATGGAAACACCCCGCAATGCTATGGGGCAGGGGAGAGGTTAAAGCGGTTCTTTTGCAGTCTAAGCAAAGGAGGGGTATAATATTCTTATTATTGAACTCGACGAGGTGTTAGATTTGAAAGGGGGAAAATAAAAAAGGACTGTAATATACAGTCCTTGTGTAGTTGCGGGAGCCGGACTCGAACCGACGACCTTTGGGTTATGAGCCCAACGAGCTACCACTGCTCCACCCCGCGATGTTTGTGAGTGCAAAGGTATGGATAATTTTTTAAATAGCAAATATTTTGAAGAGAAATATATATAGTTTGTTCTTGGAGTTTATTTAAGTTATTGAATGACAGAAAATTATTTTATTGTTAAAAATGTAAATACCGTGGTATGAAGGAAAAACGGGGTGCATACTTTGGTATTTCATGATAAAAATGTGTAATTTCGCACAAGTTTTGTACAGATGTGCAGATAGATGAATTAGGATTATGGTTCGTACACGAGAATTGCTTATCGATGTTGCCCGTCAGTTGTTTGCCCGTCAGGGTGTGGCCGCTACGACGATGAACGATATAGCCGAGGCGTCGGGAAAGGGTCGCCGTACGATTTATACCTATTTCAAGAATAAGAATGAGATTTATTGGGCCGTCGTGGAAGCCGAATCGAAGCATTTATACGCTCGGTTGGAGGGGCTTACAAACCGGGATTTGCCTCCCGAAGAGAAGTTGCTCAACTATATCAATATCCGTTTGGAGGCTGTGAAAGAAGCTGTCGTGCGTAACGGGACATTGCGAGCGGAGTTTTTCAGGGATATTTGGAAAGTGGAGAAGGCCCGGAGGAGTATAGACTTGCGAGAAGTGGCCTTGTTGCGGAGCATATTGAGCGAGGGCGTGGAGCAAGGTGTATTTCATATTCCTAATGTGACGGCTACCGCTTCGGTGCTTCATTATGCGCTTCGGGGGCTGGACGTCCCTTATATCCGCAATAATTTTTCGGAATCGGGAATAGACCGATCGAGATTGAAGGATTATATATTGGATTTTATTTTATACGGAATAAAACGATAGAAATATGAACCAAAGGGACGAGGCGCATGTCTTGTCCCTGTATTATGAAAAAAAGAGTTATGAAATTACTTGAAGGAAAAGTCGCTGTGATTACCGGCGCAGCACGGGGCATAGGAAAGGCTATCGCCCTGAAATTCGCTTCGGAAGGAGCTGATATCGCATTTACGGATCTTGTTATCGACGAGAACGGTAAAGCTACCGAAAAAGAGATTGCCGCTTTTGGCGTGAGAGCCAAAGGGTATGCTTCGAACGCAGCTAATTTCGAAGAGGCTCACAAGGTGGTGGAAGAAATTGTAAAGGATTTCGGCCGTATCGATGTTTTGGTGAATAACGCAGGTATCACTCGTGACGGTTTGATGATGCGCATGACGGAGCAGCAATGGGATATGGTTCTTACCGTGAACTTGAAATCGGCATTTAATTTTATCCATGCCGTAACTCCTATTATGATGAAACAGAAATGCGGGAGTATTATAAATATGGCTTCGGTCGTCGGTGTATCGGGTAATGCCGGACAGTGTAATTACTCGGCTTCGAAAGCCGGTATGATAGGTTTGGCGAAGTCCATCGCCAAAGAGCTGGGCTCTCGCGGCGTGCGTGCCAATGCTATCGCTCCGGGTTTTATCATTACCGATATGACAGCGGCTCTTTCGGACGAAGTGAAAGCCGAATGGGCTAAACAAATTCCTTTGCGTCGAGGCGGTACGCCCGAAGATGTGGCTAATGTAGCTACTTTCCTTGCCTCGGATTTGTCGTCGTATGTAACGGGACAGGTTATCCACTGCTGCGGCGGTATGAATATGTAATCGGGTCTGCACGACAAGATATATATAGTACAGGGGCTATATCTGAATGATATAGCCCCTGTATTGTTCCTATATTTATTTCCCGGCGGCGTTTACCGAGCCGCTGTTGATCGAGTTGTTGATTCGTTGTTGTCCGGCTTCGTGTTTCCGTCCCCAATTGATATTCCAACTTATGTCGAGAGTTAGGAGTTGTTTAATCATATTGGTTGTCGTTTCTCTGTAATATCCCGCATAGCGGTTCCAGTTTTCGGATTTTACTTTGTAATTGTTGATGAAGGGATCGAGAACCATGATCCCGAAGTTCCAGTCTTTGTAGGCATAGGATAGTTTAATTCCGTGTACATTTTCACCTCCTGTGAGGGTTTCTCCCCAAAATCGATTGAAATTGGTTTGGAGTATGCCGTTGAGCGTAAATCCCCAATGGGAAATATCGATACTGGCATCGATGAAAAAATTGTTGTAGGTATGTGTGTAGGTATTTCCTCGCATCCAGTATCTATGCCAACCCGGGGCAGCACTGAGGGTGAGCCAGCCGGGAATGACATTGATGCGTGTGTTGAGGTAGAATCGTAATTCTTCGGCATTCTTTTGATTGTCTACCCGGCTGAGTATTTTGTCCCCGACCCAGTATTTTTCGGGCATGATCGCACCGGGAGCATGGGTATAGAATGCGCCGAGTTTTCCGTAAAATATTCCTCGGTTGTATTGGTATTGCAGTTCGTATTTATAGGTAGCATAGGGTTTTACATCGGGGTTACCGGTCGATTGTTGAATCCCGTCTATGTCTTGAACGACCGGGCTGAGCATGTCGAGGGTGATTACGCTGCCCATGCGGACAAAGTTGAATCGTAGGGAGGAATAGTCGTCGATGGTATATCGGGCCGTGAACCGGGGACGCCAAATGGAGTAGGTGTGGGACTGCCTGTTTTGTGGCGCATAGTGATAGAGGCTGTATCCGAGTCCGACCGACCCATCGAAATGGTTCCCGAGGCGTAACCAGTATTCGCCGAAAATATAGCTGTTGCCTTGATTCATGCGATCGATGGTATTTTGTTCGACATACTTGTTTTGTATCCATGACTGCGTGTGCCGTATTCCGGCGGTAAGCCGGCTGTTTTTCCAAGTTTTTTCGTAATCGACTTCGCCGAGTACCGAGAATGTTTTCCCTTTGATGAGGTTATCGATGTTTACCATAGGGGCGTCCGTGGCTAAATCGTTTTCATTGTAAAGTCTGTGACTGTGCGATGTTTCATAGCTGGTCACGAGATTTGCCATGATGAGTTGGTCTTTTTTCAAATTATTTTGGTAGTAGAGGTTGAGCGAAGGATGTAAAGATATGTATTCCGTGCGGTCGTACATGTTGTTTTCGATTCCTCCGGGACGCTCGTCGGTCAAAATGCCTTTGTATTTGTTTTTATAATTGTTATTATTGAAATTGAGCGAGGCATTGAACATTTGTTTTTGAGGGTCGAGGAAGTTGTAGTTCAGTGTGTGTCCGTTGTGCCAAGCCTCGAACCCGCTTCCTTTTTGGCTTTGCTCGGTGCGGACATACCGGGAACCATCGGCAAGTTCGTATCTTTCTGTATTGCTACGACCCATTTCCAGATTCCAGCGTGGTGCGAACCACCCGGAATAGGAGAATTCTGATTTGCCGGTGTTGACTTTGACCGAAGTCCAATATTGTCCCCACCCTCGGTTTAGCGAAGGTGTAAAATTCCCCATGAAACTACCACCCGAAGTGGGCGTTTTAATGATGAAGTCGAGTACGGCTCCTGCCTCGCCATAACGTATTCCCGGATTATCGATGTATTCTACCCGTATGATTTGCTCGGGAGAAATGCCTTGTATTTCTTTTTCCGTGACCGGACGTCCGTTGATACGCAGGCTTAATTCGCTTTTATCGGTCAACGATATACTATTGTCGGTGGGGTTGATGACGATACCCGGTATTTGCAGTTTTTGCAGTAATTGCAATCCGTTTTTCGATTGTTTTATCTGTTGGGCATTGGGGAAAAGCAGATTGCGATCGGCTTTACGTACCCAAGCGGAGGCTTCTACGGTTACTTCGTCGAGTTCTATGTGATCTATCGAGGCTTCTATGGAGTCGATGTCGATTCCCGTTGTGTCGGCATAAACTACTTCTATCGTATCGTTGTCGGTTGCGGGATGCGCTTTTGTCGTGGAAAAGACCGCTAATATACCTGCAAGGAGGAGTGCTTTTTTTATCATTGTATGTGTCGTTTTCTAATAGAGACGTAATTTCTCTACATTCGGTTGCAAAAAAACTGTGCAAAAATAAATTTTTTTTATCGTCCTGTCTTTGGTTATAAGTTTTTCTATATATTTTAATAGGGGGCTCGGTCGGGGCAAGAGAAGTGAAGGTAAGGTAAGCTACGATTCGATAGGAAAAACGAAAAGTTCGTTTTGTCTTTTTTGGGGCTTGCGCTATTTTGCAAGGCTTGCGAAAAAATAGGCGGAGTCTTGATATATCCAAGCACATTTGTTTCTGCGCTCGGTTTGTACTATTTTTGCACAAGATTGAAATTTGTGTGAATTATGGAAGTCCTTTACGAAGACAATCATCTGATTATTGTCAATAAGAATTGCTCTGAGATCGTGCAAGGCGATAAGACGGGAGATACTCCGTTGAGCGAGATGTTGAAGGCGTGGTTGAAAGAGAAATATAATAAGCCGGGTAATGTCTTTGTGGGAGTGACTCATCGGCTCGACCGTCCGGTGAGCGGGTTGGTAGTGTTTGCCAAGACGAGCAAGGCACTGGCGAGATTGAACGATATGTTTCGTAACGGCGAGGTAAAGAAAAGTTATTGGGCTATCGTGAAACGAGCTCCTGAAAAGGAGAGCGGCGAACTCGTACATTATTTGGTCAGAAACGAGAAGAGTAACAAGTCGGTAGCGTACGACTGGGAGAAACCGGGTGCGAAACGGGCTGTATTGGATTATAAGATTTTGGCTCGGGGCGATCGTTATACCTTGTTGGAAGTGGATTTGAAAACAGGCCGGCATCATCAGATCCGCTGTCAGCTTGCCAAGATAGGCTCGCCTATCAAGGGGGATTTGAAGTACGGAGCGGAGCGTTCCAATCCCGATGGGGGGATTTCGTTACATGCCCGTCATATCGAGTTTGTTCACCCGGTTTCGAAGGAGCTTGTGAGCGTGACGGCTCCTGTCCCGTCCGATAATTTGTGGCAGGCGTTCGAAAAGATGGTGGAAGGAAAATAGAACGTGCTTTTCAGTACCCGAAAGAAATCTTTACTTTTTTCCCTTTTATCTTTTCGTTTTTGAGGCGGGTGAGCGTTTCGTGCGCTTTGTCGCGAGTTACAGCGACATAGCTGTAATGGTCTTTAATCTCGATGAGCCCTATCTCGTCGGCTGCGAGCTTTCCTTTCTGAGTGAGGAATCCCACGATGTCTCCTTTGCTTATTTTTTCTTTTTTCCCGGCTGCGAAATGGAATGTGGCCATTGGCGGAGTTTGCAGGAAGTCGGCTTTCGGGTCGATTCGGAAGTCGGTCGCCTCGGTTGCGTATTCGGGCATTTGTTCTGTGGGGCCGAGAATGATAAATGCTTCTCCTTCGGCATGCATGCGGGCGGTGCGTCCGTTGCGGTGCGTGAAACTTTCGAAGTCGACGGGCAGGTGGTAATGTATGATGTATTTGACTTCGGGAATGTCGAGTCCCCGTGCGGCCAGATCGGTAGAGATACAGATGTAGCTGCTGTGGTTGCGGAATTTGCAAAGCGCCCTTTCTCGGTCGGCTTGTTCCATGCCGCCGTGGAAGGCTTCGGCGATAATGCCCCGGTCGGTGAGGAACTGCCGTACACGGTCTACGCTTTCACGTTGGTTGCAAAAGATGAGGGTGAGTCCCGGTTTGAGGTTGTGTAATAGGGCAAGCAGCGTTTCCAATTTGTCTTTTATCGGCGAGTCGATTCGGTAGAGCGATAGTCTGTCGGTCGGCGTAGTCTCGTTGTCTTTCCGTGAACCGAGGAAATTGAGCTTTACCGGTTTTTTCAAATCAGTGAAGGCCGGTAGAGATTCACTGTCGGTTGCCGAGGTGAGAATCTTTTTCTTTACGTTTTTCAAGGGAGCGATGATTTCTTGCATTTCGTCCTGAAAGCCTAAGGCGAGGCATTTGTCGAATTCATCGAGGACGAGGGTATCGAGCGTTTCGAGTACGATTCGTCCCCGGCGTATATGGTCGGCGATTCTTCCGGGAGTTCCCACGATAAGAGCGGGAGCTACGGCGAGCGATTTACTTTCTTCCCGTACGGAGTGGCCGCCGTAACAGCAAACTATTTTTATACCTGCGGCGATTTTACGCAATACGTTGTCGATTTGTAAAGCGAGCTCGCGGGAGGGAACGATGACGAGCGCTTGCACTCCGGCAATTTTGGGGGAGATTCGAGACAGTACGGGCAGAAGGAATGCTAATGTTTTTCCCGAGCCTGTGGGTGAGAGCAGTATAATGTCGTTTGGCCGTGTAGCCGTTTCGAGCATTTGCTTCTGCATGCCGTTCAGTGAGTCGATATTCAAGTTGCGACACGCTTTGTCGATAAGGGCCGATGTTTCTTTCATGTCTGCAAAGATAATGTAAGCCGAGGGTCGAAGCAAATTTATTTGTTTATGTCGGAATTCTGACTTTTGGTGTTGTACAAAGAACGAGAAAAATAAAGCGCATCGATTTGCTTTTACAATGGAGAATCGGATTGAAAAATAATTTGAAAAAAATGACGATCCAATAAAGTACAAGTATATTTATGTTTGAAATAATGTTAAATGTGTTAGAATTGTGTTTGAAAATTATGTTGTATAACAGAAAATTCATACATTTGCAATGTGTTTTTCATAGTATTAGATTAAGATTAAGGTTAACAAAGATTGGTTGTCGTGAGACAATCAATTTTTTTTTTGCCTATTCATTATTTCATATTGTTTGATAGCCCCTTTATTTTACAACGGTAATAAATACTCCTAACTATTTTCTAACCCCTCCGTCACTACGTGCCACCTCCCCTATATTTTGTACGACAAAACACCCTGTAAGGCTACGGGACACGGCAGGGGGAGAGTATGATACCCGATTGTTGCTGTTTTTTTAACCTTTCCGTCGTTTCAACCCCCTCGCCCTGCGGGCACTCCCCCTATATTCCCTAACGGAGACACAGGGGGAGAGGATTGGAAGTGGCGTTTCAGTTTCGGTATAAGGATACATTGTGCACACCTCCCCTATGTTTTGCATTGCAAAACATAGGGGAGGTGTCCGAAAGCCGGAGGGGGTGGAAAATATTATATTTCAATCGTATATGTTTTTGAATTTGCAGCTCGTTTATTTTTTTAGATGGCTTATGTGGGCAGTATATTCAACCGGTGTTTTATTTAAAGTGTGTGTTTCCCTTCTCTTATTTTAATTACAGTAGTGCATTTTGACGCAGAGGGACATATGGGGATTTAGATTTCTATACTTGCCCTGTATCGGCTGTGGGGGGAGACCGGAGTGAGTGCGAGGTATCCGTGCAGGAGCTTCCCGTCGGTTATGCGGGGTGGATTTGTTTTTAGTCGGGCGACGTGGTCGTTGTGGAGTTCTCCCGGTTTGGGATAATAGTCTACACGGTATCGCCCTTCCGTCTCCGGAGGCAAAAAGCGGTCGGCGAGTTTGCGTGCGACCATACCCATATTCATGCGTAGATTGAGTTCGACGAACGGGTGCAAGAGTGTGTTTCCTCGTTTGTCGCGATAGGCCATCATGTCTACCCCGAAATATCCGGTGTAGTACGGGGCTATGCGTTCGGTGAAAAAGTCGATAAGCGATTCTTTGACGGCAGTGATGATTTCGAGGCCGACGGCATGGGTCAGTTCGAGTTCTAAAACGGCATCGCTTGCCAATCGGTTTTCTTTATATGCTCCGTGACGGTCGGTGAGGAACGAGGAATATCCGGCGAATTTTACTTCGGATCCGTCGCTGTGAAACTCCATAGCCCAGTCGCTGATTTTGTCATAGACCGGTTCGCCCATAAGCATACCTTGTTTCTGCAATACTCCGTTGCTCCATTGAGCCAATGCCGTGTCATATCCGTAAAGATTCCAATAGAGTCCGCGCCCGCTACCCGACCACGGGGCTTTCAGGATTTTACGACCGGATTGTTCTGTGAAGGATCGAATCTCGTCGGCCGTGTGTAGTTCTACCGGAAGTTCGGGAAAAGGGTAATCGATGCGGTTGCGAAGGTATTTCCCGATTTCGGTGGAAAATTTTCGGTGGGATAGTTCCCGAATGGTATCGCATTGTCGTGCGGACGGTAATAGGGTTTTATCGATTCCCGCTAATCTCAAACGTTTTATCAAATCGCGGTTCCACCCCCAAACATGTATCTGTTTTACTTGTGCTCCATCGAGCCGGTCGGGTGTTACCGTAGAAATCTTTAAATTGAGCGGGGCTAATGTGTGAAGAAAATCGGACGGTAATTTATCGGGTATGTATATCGTGGTGTCGTCGTCGGCATACCAAAGGGGAAGGGTGGAGAGTTCTTTCCCGATGAGTTGCGCTGCCGGTGGAGGGGTGTAATTTTCTCCACCGAAGGCTATGGCCAAGTCATTTTCGGGATTGAACAGATAGAGGTTCATGATATGCCGTTTTTTTTATGGGGCAAAGATACGGAAAAAGGGAAGAGACTTTATCGAACAAATGTATTTGTTTTCCCTGTCGGATTGCTTACGCCCTCGATTTATACGAATGTTATATTTTTTAAAAAAAATAATCAAAGAATGATTGCAGATTGTAAAATAATAATATTATATTTGCATATAGATAAGATTAAATTCGACTATGTAAAACTCAATTTTCGTTGTTTTCGGTTGCCTGTTTTTAGGAGTGGGAGAATAGAGAGACTTTGCATTCGAGATGGCATTTCGATAGTTTTTGAATAAAAGATGCTTTTTCTTCATATTAATTAAAATAGAATAGCTATGAAAAAAATTACTTCTGTTCTTTTTCTTTTCTATTGTTTTTCGGTAGGGTGGGCTCAGACTGTTCCTCCTTGTACGTTGGAAATAACCGATGCCGAGACTTTTGCTCGTGATTGGACAGTGATCGATGTCAATAGCGACGTAAGTGCCAATACGTGGGCCTATAACGATGGCAATGCGATGTATACGCAAGATAAGAGTAATGCCGCCGATGATTGGCTAATCGCTCCGGCGGTGACCCTCGAAGCCGGGAAAGCCTATAAGGTGTCGGCTTATGTGAAGCATTCTTCTACATTTGGTTCGGATAAACAAAAAATAGAATTGAAAATAGGGACGGCGCCTACGGTAGAAGGGCTGACGACCCGGTTGGTTTATGACGAATCTTTTCAAAGTAGATTGTTCGTGGAAAAATCGGGGACGTTTTCACCGGCGGAGAGCGGTGTTTTTTATGTGGGATTGCGTTGTTACAGCGAATCGTATAATGGCGATCTCTATTTCCAGAAGATCGTTATCGAAGAGGCTCCCGTTTATCCGGCACAAATTACAGACCTTTCCATCGTTGCGGGGGAGAGGGGAGCGATGTCGGCGACTCTTTCATGGACATGGCCTTCGTCCGACCATTTGGGCGGTGCGCTTTCGAACCTCTTGGGCGCTAAAATATATCGGGGGACAGATTTGGTCGCTACTCTCGATACGGCTACTGTGGGAGGAAAAGCTGGTTGGATAGATTCTTCTATCGAGACAGCCGGAAATTATACATATAAAGTGGTCGCATATAATACGTTCGGGAATTCTCAGGGCTCAGCAACGACCGTTACTTCCCCGTGGATAGGGAATGATACTCCTGCGGCAGTTACCGATTTGGTGGCTTTGGCAGAAGATGCGACTGTGAGCCTTTCGTTTACGCCACCGACAGTCGGAAAGAACGGTGGATATATCGATACCGAGGCGCTTACGTATGAAATCGGCCGTACCCCGGGTGGTGTCTTGTCCGAAAGTTTTTCGGGACCATTCCCTTATATCGATGAAGTCCTGGAATTGGGCAGTTATGTTTATACGGTCGTCGCAATGTTCGATGGTAAAGCGAGCGTATCGGTCGCTTCCAATAAGGTTGTTGCCGGAGGAGCGAAAGAATTACCGTATAGCGAGAGTTTCGATACCGAATCATCGCTCGATTTGTTTACTATACTGAGTGCCAACGGGGATAATTCGACTTGGAAATATGATAGCTCGAAAAAAATGGTTCAGTATTGGGGCGGTAGTGATGCCGATGAGTGGCTTATTACGCCTAAATTGAATTTGGTGGCCGGGAAGAATTATAAACTACTTTTCAAAACTGGGCTTGAAAATGCGGCTTCTGAGGAAAGTTATAAGGATTTGAGCGTGACGATTGGTCGGGCCGCCACGGCGGAAGCTCAATCTACCCGATTGTTCCGGGATACAATTCAGTCTGCTTTGATGGAAGAGAAAGAGGTTGTCTTTTCTGTTTCCGAGTCGGGTGGATACCATATAGGTTTCCATTGTTACGGACAGACCAATTGGTATGCTATATTCATCGATGACCTGTCGGTGGACGAAACAGTGGTTGTCCCGGCCGTCGTTTCCGATTTGACCGTCGCTCCCGGTGAACAGGGCGCTATGTCTGCCACGGTTGCATGGACCAATCCTTCTCTTTCGGCTGCCGGTACGCAACTGCCGATGTTGACGAAAATGGAGTTGTATCGGGGCGAAACTCTTATTTATACACAAGAAGATCCGATAAAAGGAGGTTCGGAACAGGTGATCGATGAAGATGTGCCTGCTCCGGGCAAATATGAATATAGAGTCATCGGTTATGTCGAGGAGAATGCCGGTGAGGCCGCCGTGGTGGAATCGGCTTGGATAGGTGCAGATACTCCGAAATCGGTAACTGATGTGGAATTGACCGATGTGGAAGGTAAACCGCAAGTTACTTTTAGAGCTCCCGCAGAGGGTGTGAATGGCGGATATATCGATGTGGAGAATTTGAGATACAGAATCGTCCGTGATCCCGGGAGCGAGATGTTGACGGGAAGTTTGACCGATACGGTTTATGTCGATAGCGATGACCTTTCTTTGGCTTTGTATCGCTATACGGTAACGACGCTGTCGGGCGATATGGAAAGCGAGTCGGTAACCTCGAATGCGTTGGTATTCGGCAGTGCATTGGGACTTCCGTATGAGACGAGTATGGATAGCGCCGATGAGATGGCTTTATGGACTATCGTCGATGCCAATAACGATACGAAAAGTTGGGTATATGATGCTACTGAGAAGGAGATGAAATATACGGCCTATTCGGCTGCCGACGACTGGTTGTTTACGCCGCCGTTCGAAGCTAAGAAGGGTTCGCATACGCTTGAATTTAGGGCCCGGGCAGAGAAATATCGTTATCCTGAGTCCATTGAAGTGACATTGGGCAGTGATGTTCTACCCGGTGAAAGCCAAACGGTGATCGCTTCGTACCCGGAAATCAATTCGACTTTGTCGGAACTTTATACAGTAGATTTCAGTGTTCCGTCAGACGGGATCTGGTATATCGGTTTACATGCTACTACCCGGGATCCGTGGGGATTGTATATAAGTTCATGTTCGATTATCAGTAATGTCATTTCCGGTATCGATGGTTTGGAGTGTATGAATGAAGTTTATTTCGATCGTAGTAACCATTCGTTAGTTTTTGACAAGGGTGGCGATATTCAAATTATCAATGCGGCAGGGGTAACGGTAGTGTCTTGTGAATCGGAAAGCGGACGAATGGATCTGTCCCAACTTCCGGCCGGACTTTATATCGCTCATGTCGTGACCGAAGAAGGGAAAACGATACAGATAAAATTTATCAAATAATAAATAGGAAGTGTATGAAAAGTTTTATTTCAAGCCTAATCTTAACAGGTGCTCTTTGGGTGAGTATACCGATGAGCGCTCAGCGGCCGATGAATGAGAGAGTTCACGATAAGGTCGCTACGAAAGAAGCTCCTCGTATTCAATTCGTGGGGAAAAAACAGGGACCGAATTTGTTTCAATCGGCTGCGGCGAGTGTGACTGCCGATTTTAGTTGTCAGAGTGCCGGTAGTGCCATAACTGTGTGGAAAGAGGATTTTGACGACGGAACAGATGGCTGGACATTTACCAATGCCGAGGATTTTTCGTGGACTGTGAAAAAAATCACGAGTACGACTGACCCCAGTAGAGATTTTTCTACTTATGATCCAGACGATGTTCAATCGTTGTATATAGAGGGCCCTTATCAGTCTTTCAAACGAGGAATCGCTATGGCGACAAGTGGGCAGATCGATGTTCCTGCAAATGCTATGTTGAAAGGATATATAGGGTTTACCCAAAATATGGACGATTACTGTCGCTTGCAGATTTCTGTTTCGGCAGATGCTTTTGAGACTTCGGAAATTCTTTGGAATAGCGCCGACGAGGACGGAGAGAAGCCGTGGCGTTGGCATGAGTTTTCGGTTTCTTTGGAGAAATATTCCGGTCGGAAGATTCAGATTCGTTTTACGTATGGTCCCGGAAAAAACGATTCGTTCGGAAC